>Ga0208297_1000244_pt1 | contig 136294 bp, 107 predicted proteins | sample LMS_cellobiose_e_FD_187367 | JGI IMG/M metagenome (GOLD analysis project Ga0208297, IMG submission 187367) | Rumen-fistulated moose microbial communities from Alaska, USA - LMS_cellobiose_enrichment (SPAdes) (version 2) | ecosystem: Host-associated > Mammals > Digestive system > Stomach >...
AGAACCAGAACGTAATGCGTTACGCAGAAGTTCTCCTGCTCTATGCCGAGGCTTGCGCAATGACCAACGACAACGACGGTCTGCAGTACCTCAATATGGTAGCAGAGCGCGCAGGTGCTCCTACCTACAGCGCCCTTACAATGGAGAACGTCAAGCAGGAGAAGCGCTTCGAGATGTTCGTAGAGGGAACCCGTTTCGCTGACCTCGTGCGCTGGGGCGACGCCGCAACCGTTCTCAAGGATCAGGGCAAGGAAGTTCCTTCATTCTACGACGACTTCTACGATCCTAATACCGGAGAGCCTACCGGAAGACCTCACCACTTCATTGTTGACTACAGCGACGCTTACTACAACAAGGCCGGTGAGTACGGATTCGTAGCAGGAAAGAACGAGCGTATGCCGTTCCCTTACAACACTGTAAGCCAGAACGAGAACCTGAACCAGAACCCTGGTTGGAATTAATAGTAAGATTCTTTTAATAGAATCAGGTTAGTTTATTGAGGTGGGCGGACTTTGATATTTCAAGGTCCGCCCATTTATTTTATTTTTGTATCTTTGGTACACACTAATCATAAATTTATTAACAAATGAAAAAATTGATTGTTTTGACTCTCTTGTTTTTAGGACTAGGGATTCAAATGAACGCACAGTCTGCTCCGGGTCAGATGCCTCCACTGACGTTAGAAGACTATTTTTCTCCTAGCACTGCCGTTCCGGCAGGACCGGACGCAAAGGGTTTCGTTCAGAGATGGACGTTGCTTGAACCTATCGGAAAACCTGGTCTGAATTCTAACGCTGCTTTCAATGACAGCTATCTTAGGAAAGAATTCGCTACCGTCTATTTCAAGGACCAGAATACTATGGTGCCTAAGGACGGGCAGACAGTTACTCTTGCAGACAAGACAAAACTCAAATGGCACTGCCTTGACAGCAAGAAGTATAACGTGAAACTTTATCGTTTCGCTTCCGGACTTGGTCTCAGGCCTACAGAGGGAGTGTTTATGGCTGTTACGGTAATCAACGTGGACAAGGACGTGACCGTAAGGATGGCAGTTGGCTCCAATTCAGGTTCCATCTGGTATGTCAACGGAGAAGAGGCAATCCTCCTTTCCAACGACCGCCGTATGGTAGTTGACGACTGCGTATCCCCTAAACTCACCCTTCACAAGGGCAAGAACGTTGTCAGGGGAACCGTCATCAACGGCCCTGGAATGAGCGATTTCTGCATCCGCTTCTATGACGAGAACGGAAACATCTTCAAGGATTTCACAGTAACAAACCAGTAAAGTACAGCAGCTATGAAGAAATTATACATATTAGCGGCAGCTATTGTTCTTATGGCTCTGTCAGCCATTTCTGCCAACGCACAGTTAAAAGGCAACATCTTTATACACGACCCTTCCACCATTGCTGAGTGTGATGGTAAATACTATACCTTTGGAACCGGCAGCGGCGGCCTCATTTCAGAGGACGGCTATACCTGGACCGGTGGTGGAGTACGCACTGGTGGCGGCGTTGCCCCTGACGTAATCAAGATAGGAGACCGCTATCTGGTATCTTACAGCGCAGGATTCCCAGGCACCGAGGGCAAGACCCGCGGAAATATCATCACAATGTGGACAAAGACCCTGGATCCGGAATCTCCGGACTTCGGTTATTCAGACCCTATGCTTGTAGCTTGGGCCGAGGCAGACGAAGACTGTTGGGCAATTGACCCTGCATTCCTGATGGGACCTGACGGAAAGCTCTGGTGCTCATACGGAACATACTTCGGAACCATCCGCATATGCGAACTTGACCCTAAGACCGGCAACCGTATGCCAGGCGACGTTGCTACAGACGTAGCAATTGACTGCGAGGCAACGGCAATGATGTACCGCAACGGATGGTACTATCTCCTTGCAACACACGGAACCTGCTGCGACGGCGTAAACTCCACTTACAACATTGTAGTGGGCCGTTCACGCAATCCTCGCGGACCTTACTATGACAACGTAGGACGTGATATGATGGAAGGCGGCGGAAGGATGGTTCTTTCTGCTGGCAACAGGGTGACTGGACCAGGCCACTTCGGACACTTTGTAGTTGACGAAGGAGTAGAGAGGATGTCTTGCCACTATGAGGCTGATATGGACCTGAGCGGCAGGTCAGTACTTGCAATCAACGCTCTCCAGTGGAGGGACGACTGGCCATTCGTGGCAGACCAGTTCAAGCCTGGCACCTTTGAGATTGAGTCAGTGCGCAGGGGATACGCCCTTGAGATTGCGGTTGACTTCGTCCGCATGGCCGGCAGGAGTACAAGAGGATTCGGAAGCGTAAATGATCCTACATTCGCAATAGAGAACCAGAAGCTGGTGGATGTGATTGCAGACTGGCCAAAGGGTGAGATTGGCGTAAGGGCAAACGACTATATGTTCCGTCCTCACCAGAGGTGGACTATCACCCCGGTTGAAGATGCCGGCGGATACCTTGGATTCCCTTACTACAAGATTGAGATTGAGGGAACCCACAGGGCCCTTGCCGCCACAGAAGCAGAGGAACTTGTAACGGTTCCTGCATTCACAGGTGCGGATGAGCAGCTCTGGAGGATTGAGCAGCTCATAGACGGCTCTTACAGGATTATGCCTAAGAGCGTTCCTGGACACGATGAGCCTCTCGCACTCATCTGCACAGGTGACTCTACAGTAGCACTTGGCAAGTATGACTTCAATTCAGATAACTCCAAGTGGAACTTCAGGGACAGGTAGCATATGAAAAAGTTTTTTATCGCGTTAGCAACAGTATTGACGCTGGTTTCCTGCGGTCCTAAGAAGCTGAAACCTTGGGACAAGGGAGGCCTTGACACAGGCAAGTACCGCAACGTATTTGCAGAGATGGGTTACTCTAAGAAAGAGATTGACGCCAAGTTGGAGTCCATTTTCCAGGAAGTCTTCTACGGACCTAACAAGGTTTACTTTGAGGTAGGAGATGATATGGCTTACGTTTCTGACATCAAGAACTATGACGCCCGTACAGAGGGAATGTCCTACGGACTTATGGTGTGCGTACAGCTGGACAAGAAAAAGGAATTTGACAAGATCTGGCGTTGGGCCAAGAAGTATATGCAGTACCAGGACGGTCCAATGAAGGGATACTTTGCTTGGAGCCTTAGCGTTCCGGACGGAAAGATCCGCGGCGCAGGCCCGGCTTCTGACGGAGAGCTCTACTTCATCACAGCCTTGGTATTCGCTTCCAACCGCTGGGGCAATGACGGAGAGATCAACTATCTGGCCGAAGCCCAGAACATCCTGAACTCTTCCTGGGAGAAGACAGGCGAGGCCGGTATCATGCCTTTCATCAACAAGGAGAACCACCTGATTACCTTCACTCCGGACGGCGGCGGTGTCAACTACACAGACCCTTCATATCACCTTCCTGCATTCTATGAGGTATGGGCCCGTTGGGCATACGACGGACGTGCAGACTTCTACCGCGAGTGCGCAAAGGCAAGCCGCGAGTACCTGCACAAGAGTATCGACCCTGTAACAGGTCTTAATCCTGATTACAACAACTATGACGGATCCTTTATGCAGAGGGGATTCGGCCGTCCGCAGAAGCCATCGTTCAGGTATGATTCCTGGCGTGTTCCTATGAACATTGCACTGGATTACTCCTGGGCTTGCGCAGACAAGGAGTGGCAGACCAACTACGCCAACACCATCCAGAACTTCTTCTATTCAAAGGGAATTGATGACTTTGTGGATCAGTATTACGTAGACGGAACAGAGCCGGAGACCTCTATGCGCGCCGGTATGGGTCAGTACGCTGCCCAGAAACTGCGTCACTCAGTTGGTCTTGTAGCTACCACTGCTGCGGTAACCCTTGCCGCTGACAACGAAATCTCAAGAGAATTTGTCCAGAGGCTTTGGGACAGCAAGAACGAACCGTATGACGACGGCTATTTTGACGCCTATTACGACGGTCTTCTCCGCTTGTTCGCATTTATGCACCTGAGCGGGCACTATCAGGCAATTCCACCTCAGAAATAGACAGTTCAGGGGCGTGATTTTTCACGCCCCTTTATTATTTTTGTATTAATGAAACGTATCCTGATTTTTCTTTCCCTTCTGATGGCCGTACCTTGTATGGCCCAAAACCATTTCGTCCTGCCAAGCGTTGATCCTGAGCAGGATTCACTGGCAATAATACGCGTCCGCGCCAAGATGGATTCCATACGTCAGCACCGCCCCACGGTGGCGGTCGTGCTGGGCGGCGGAGGCGCCCGCGGAATGGCCCACCTGGGCGTGCTGCGGTACATTGAGGAAATGGGAATCCCGGTAGATATGGTTGGCGGAACCAGTATGGGAGGTCTGGTCTCAGGTCTCTACTCGCTGGGTTATGGCGCCGGATACATTGACTCACTTGTGCGGGCCATAGACTGGACCGTGATGATGTCAGACAAGATACCGGACAGCTATCAGACCTACAAGGTAAGGAAGAACAAGGAGCGTTTTGCCGTAACCATCCCGTTCCATTATGACAATGAGGATATGCAGTCCCGTATAGAAAGGCAGTTGGGATATAACAAGAACTATGAACAGAGCGACACTCGCACGGGTGATATGGGACAGGAGATGATGACCAAGATAGGGCTGGGTCTCCCGGACGGTTTCCTCTTTGGATTCAATGTAAGGAACACACTCAGTTCCGTTTCCGTGGGCTATCAGGATTCACTTGCCTTTGACCAGTTGCCGGTGCCGTTCTTCTGCGTGGCAACGGATATGCTCAGTATGACCGAGAAAAACTGGACATCCGGCAACATAGTGGATGCAATGCGGTCCACTATGGCAATACCTGGTTACTTCCGCCCCGTACGTCTTGAGGGAATGGTGCTTGTGGACGGAGGAACCCGAAACAATTTCCCAGTTGACCTTGCCCGTACAATGGGCGCGGACATAGTGATAGGATCGGAGATGCCAACCCCCCGCGACCTTGCGGACCTTGGAAGCCTTGCCAACCTGGCAATGCAGCATATCACCCTTATGTCCGTGGACATCTGTGAAGAGAACCGTAAGAATACGGACATTCTGTTGCAGCACGAACTGCCGGGCTACAATATGCTGTCATTCGACTCCGCCAGCGTGGACGATATCATAGCCCAGGGATATGACAAGGCAAAGCAGAACAGCGCCGCTTTTGAAGAGATAGCCCGAAGGGTTGGCGCCAGGCAGGCAGTCAAAGAACAGGACACTCCTCACGCTGTTGATATCTATAAGCAGAAAGTCAAGGTAAGCGAAATCCGCTATGAGGGCGTCAATCCAAAGGAATCCGAATTTATCGTAAATCCGGCGCGTCTCCCGCGTGACGGAATGTACGGGCGGGAGGAGATTGAACAGGTGCTCTCAGCGCTCTATGGTACCAAGGCCTTCGAGTCCGTGACTTATCGTCTCAGTGGCACGGAGGAGCCTTACACCCTGATATTCGACTGCCAGAAAGGCCAGACCCACGAGGCCGGCGTAGGAGTTCACGCCGACGTGGACGAAGGCGTGTACGTTGCCGGATTCCTGGCTCTGGGCACCCGCCGTCTATCCGGCTTCCGCTTCATATCTGAACTAAAGGCAGGCCAGGTCTCCGAATTGAATATGGACTTGTCTTACAAACCTATGGCCCAGCTGCCGGTATTCGGCGTAACCTTCAAGAATTCTTATCGCAATTTCAGTTACCGCGAGGACGGGGGCAAAGCGCGCTACAATGGAGTGAATTCACGCGCAGAAGCCTATTTCGAGGACTCCAGGATGGTCTACGGAAACGTGCGTCTGGGCTTCGCTGCGGATATGGAGCCGTACGAATATTACCTTGACCAGAATATGCAATGGCAGGGTTGGGATTTCAAGAGCAGGTGGTTCTCCACGTTCGCCAATCTGAAATACGATACCTTTAATGAGAGTTATTTCCCTACACGCGGTTTCCGCCTGTCATTGAACACACGGTACGTCTTTGACGGATACTCAACTTATATGGAAGATGAATGGATGGAAGACGGTGATTACTACGAGGGTGAAGTGCCTCCATACAGTGTTGGCAACGCCCAGGCTTCCGTAGCCGTTCCTCTTGGTTCCAGATTTGTTCTTCAGCCATCAGTTTACTTCGGATGGCAGACAGAGTTCCCCGGACATATGGACTTCATCCATACCCTTGGAGCAGGCGGTATATTGGCAGGAAGGTACATTGACAATCAGATCCCTTACTTCGGCTTCAACACGGGATTCCAGGCCTGCGGCAACTTTGCGGCCTCTATGCAGGTGGATTTGCGTTACCGGCTGAATCACAAGAACTATCTGACTCTCCGGACGGGAATGTTCCAGGATAAGGACAGGCTGTCAGATGTTATCAAGACCGCACCCACTGCCTATGCGTTCGGACTGGAAATTGGACAGAAATCCATCCTTGGCCCTATGATGCTAGGCCTGCAGTGGTGCAGTGTAAGAGGAGTATCTGTATCAGTGTCAGTGGGATTCGATTTCTAGAAACGCTTCCCAAGACGTAAGGCAACTGTCCAACGGGAGAAGTTCCCGGCAGTCTTTATACCATTCTGATCCACTCCAAAGAGCAGGATTGAGGTAGTGCCCTTATATGAGAAACTGTCGTGGCTGGCGGACAGGTTCACGGTAAACAGGTCGTGGGAATAGCTTACGCCTACACGGGCCACATAGTTCACCAGCAGTTTTCCGTTCATTACGTCTTTGCGTTCCGCAGAGTTGCCGTCATCGTCCCAATGATATGATGTACCAGTGAACTGGTTGAACAGGGTCACCATAGGAAGTAAGGTAACGTTCATTGTAAGATTACGCAATCCCTTGTCCCTGTCCGCATAGGGCTGCCTGTGCAACGGGACAAAATTATAGGAATAACCGCCGCCAAAGGATACTTGAGCCGATGTTTGCCTTGCCAAGCCCCCGGCCCAGGTTACTATAGATTCCTCTGGGTCTATGGCGAATTCTCCCAGTATTACTTTGGTGCCGAACATCCAGCTTCCGGCGCTCCGTTTCTGGAACATATTTCCCTTATAAGCTGCGGAGTATGCGAATGTCCTTCGGTTGAAAGCATAGAATGCGTCCACGATAAGGGAGCGGAAACGCCCGGGATCTTCAGTTGTCTCGTCCCATTCCTGATAACCCCAGTGAGAGGGGTCCGCAACTATCGAGTGATAAGTTACCAGATGGGACAGATTGTAGAACTGCACCTGCAGGGCATATCCCGCGGACTGGTAATCAAAGGTAAAGGTCCTGTCATTCTCACTCTTGCTTATCTGCTTGTTCAGGGCAAGGCTCAGACTGCCATATCCCGCCTGGAATCCTATGGAATTGTCAACATTGCTTATAAGCTTGGATGAAATGGTGGCAGGGACATCTTCCTGGGTTATATTACCCCAATCATCCACCTTGCCTACACCTACAGTATAAGCAAGGTCTTGGGTAATGCCTGCCTGATGGAAATCGCCTGTAAGGGCAAAAGTCCAATGAGGTTTTGGCTGATAGACGGCGTTGGGGTCAAGTTCAGCCAACGGAGCTGTAAGTTTGTCAATGGTACGCCCAATGAAACCCTTCTGTTCCTGCGCACCGGCTGAAACCAGAACAGTCAGGGTAATTCCCAAAATAAGTAAGTATCGCTTCTCCCGCATCTCAAATAACTTTCTCTCACAAAAATACAAGTTTTAACTGATTTTTCCCCTATCCTTAGGGTATAAGCATTTATGCGGCTTTTTTTATTTCAATCACAAACAAGTTTGTAACTTTGGGTCATGAGAAAAACTTTACTGATAATGCTGGGCCTTTCCCTTGTGCTGTCAGGCAGGGGGCAGGAGGTCAATGACTGGGAGAATCCCCAGGTCTTAGGAATTAACAAGGAGCCATATCACGCTACACTTACACTGCCTTCAAAGAAGTATGAGAGCGGCGAATGCGAGTCGTTGGACGGTATCTGGAAGTTCCACTGGTCTCCGCGTCCGGAGCAGAGGGTGATGGACTTCTTTGAGCAGGGCTTTGACGTATCCGGATGGGACGATATCGTGGTGCCGGGAGAATGGCAGATGCAGGGATGGGGAATACCTATCTATTCCAACTGGACAATGCCGTTCAAGAAGGATCAGCCACGCGTTATGTCCGATCCGCCGGAGAACTATTTTTCCTATGTGAACAGGAACCCCGTGGGGCAGTATATAACCACTTTCAAGGTTGCCGGACCAAAGGCAGGCAAGACATATTACCTGCATTTTGCCGGCGTAGAGTCCGCAATGTATCTGTGGGTAAACGGACATAAGGTTGGTTACAGCCAGAACTCTATGTCACCTGCGGAGTTCAACATCACCCCTTATGTCCAGGAAGGCGACAACAAGCTCGCGGTAGAAGTTTATTCATATTCTGACGGCAGTTATCTGGAGGACCAGGATATGTGGCGCCTCAACGGTATATTCCGCTCAGTTGACCTGTGGACCAGGCCGGAGGTGCATATTGCAGACTATACAATTAACGCAACCCCTAATGCGGACTATTCCAGCGCGGTTGCAAAGATGGAGTTCCAGGTTGACAACCTTTCCAAGAAAGCCGGCAAGAACGTTGAGGTGAAGGTTGTTGTTAGCGGTAAGGACAACAGGGGAGCGGACGCTTCTTATACTGCCGTAAAGAATGTCAAGAGCATAGAGAAAGGAGGCAAGGCTACGCTGGAACTGGAGTTTAATATTGACAAGCCGGCGCTGTGGTCTTCTGAGAAGCCAAACCTTTACAATGTCGATATCTATCTGAGCAGCAAGGGCAAGGAACTGGAGCATTTCCAGAACCATCTGGGCGTCAGGATTATAGATCACGGCGGAGAGGTTGTGTATTACAACGGCAAGGCATTAAAGATCAAGGGTGTGAACCGTCACGAGTTCCATCCAAGGACCGGCCGTACAATTGACAGGGCCACCACAGAACTTGACCTCAAGTTGATAAAGCAGGCTAACATCAACCTTATCAGGACCTCCCATTATCCGGACGATCCGTTGTTCTACGAGCTCTGTGACATATATGGCCTTTATGTAATGGACGAAGCCAACCAGGAGAGCCACGACTACGGACTGCGTAACCGCGAACTTGGAGATAACCCTAACTGGACCGCAGCCCACGTTGACAGGGCGGTGTCTCTGGTGGCAAGGGACAAGAACTGGCCTTGCGTTATCATCTGGTCTCTGGGTAATGAAGGCGGCCGTGGAATCAACTCCATAGCAATGGCGGAGACAGTGCGCTCGATGGATTCCACAAGGATGGTGTTCAGCGACACTGACAGGGACATTTCTGATTTCTTTGACGATGGATACATCCCTCCGGAGAGGGTAGCCCTGGAGGCTCAGCAAATCACTGACAGGCCGTTCTTTATGAGGGAATACGCCTACGCGGGAGGCAACTCTCTTGGCAACTATAAGGACTATGCCGATGTCATCAACGCTGACCCAAGCAACCTTGGCGCTGTGATCTGGGAGTGGTGCGACCACGGAATAGAGAAGAAAATTGGAAGCAAGGTTCAGAAGTACGGCGCAAATCCTTTCTCCCTCAAGATTGAGGACGATGAGTATTTTGCCTACGGAGGCGATTTTGACGATGTTCCAAACTCTGGAACAACCTGTATCAACGGAATTGTGCGTGCAGACAGGACGCCTTATCCGCAGTATTATGAGGTGCAGAAGGTCAACCAGTTTCTGAACTTTGAGCTGGTGTCTTCAAGCAATGTGCATATCATTGATACATATTGCTTTACATCGGCCGATGAGTTTGACTACTACTATGAGTTCGTGGATGACGGCAAGGTGGTCTATGCTGCAGAGCAGCCTATAAACACCAACGATATCCTGGAGATTCCTACGTTTGACGATACCAAGGGAGAGGTTTATCTGAATGTTTACGCGCGGCTCCGCCGTCCGACCATTTGGGCGGAGGCGGGCTTCACGGTGGCCAAAGAGCAGTTCCTGCTCGTGGACACCCCTGCGCCCAAACTGTCCGCAGGCGCCGCTGCACCAAAGGTGCAGGAGACTGCGGAATGCTATGTGGTGGCTTCGGGTCAGGAGACCGTAAGCATAGAGAAGGCCTCGGGCAACCTGGTTTCCTGGAAGCACGCCGGCGCAGAGATGCTCAAGGCTCCGCTTCAGCCGTATTTCTGGAAGACTGCAACTGAGAACCAGAAGCACAACAACTACAACCGCAGGCTTGGCCCCTGGAAGGATGCTGACAAGACAATGAAGTTGGTTTCCTCCAATGTGGGAGAGCAGGACGGTCTGCTGGTGCTGACCTTTGAGAAAGAGATAGAACTGGGCGCCAATTATACCCTGACATACAAGATCAATTCAGAAGGAAAGGTTCAGGTATTTGCCGATTATATGCCGGTGAAGGCAGAATTGCCGCTGATGCCTAAATTTGGAATGAAGATGCTGATCAATCCGGATATGGACAGGATTACCTGGTACGGAAGGGGCGCTCTTGAGAATTACCCTGACAGGAAAGATTCTGAATTCATTGGGGAGTACAGCTTGCCTCTGAAGGATTTCGTGGTCAATTACCCGGCTCCTCAGGAGAATGCAAACCGTTGCGATGCCAAGTGGATAACATTCTCAAATGGAAAGAACAGCTTTCGTGTAGAGGGCCTGCAGCCTCTTTGCTTCAAGGCCTGGCCGTGGAGCGAGGAAGACATAGAGGATGCGAAGCATCCATTTGAACTTCCGCAGCGAGACTTCATAAACGTAAGTCTGGACCTGAATATCCACGGAGTGGGATGTAACGACGGATGGGGCGCCAGGGTACTGGATAAGTACACCATTGACGCCAACCAACCGTACAGTTACGGGTTTATCCTTTCCTGCGATTAAAGGAGATACAGTTTTTATTGCATTCTTGCTTTGGCATCGGATCCCGCTCCGGTGCCTTTGTATTTACTCTGGGCGCTGTTGAAGCGGTAGCGGACGGAGAGGGTTATTTTTTGGGTGTCCCTGATGTTAGTCTGCCATATCTTGTAAGAGCCGAAGTTACCGAAGGCGTTGTTGGCTTCCTGGCCGAGCAGGTCTTCGCCTGCGAGGCGGATTACCAGCGAGCCGTCCTTGAGGAGGGTCTTCTGTACGGCGGCGTTGAGACTCACGTATGAGTTATAAATGTAGTACACGTCGCTGTATCCTTTTGAGCGGCATATTCCGCCCAGTTCAATCTGCCAGCCTTTATCAAGGGAGAAGGTGTTCTGCAACTGTGCAATCCAGATTGGTTTGCCATTGCAGGAAAGGGTCCTTTGACCGGATGGCTGGGTTGGGTCCTTTAAGTCAAGGGTGAGACGCTCTCCTTGGAGACCTACTGCGTAGTTGATATTCCATACACCTATTGTAGGGGTGGCAACGACGTATGCAGAGTATGCGTACATAGGCTTGTCCAGGTTGACGTAATGTGAGAGGATAACGCCTTGGTTGTCGTATGGTTCGCACCAGCGCAGGATGGCGCTGTTGACGCGGGCGTAATCGGCCTGGAAGGCGAAGACTCCAAGCATTGCGCTGAGGCTCAGGTTCTGGAGGATCTGCGGCTGGAGCTTGGCGTTGCCGCTCTGAAGGAGGTAGCGGTTGTTGTAGCGGAAAGTCTCGTTGAGGCTCTCGAAGTTAGGACGGGACGTCTTGGCGCTGTAGCTGAGCGAAGCCTGCACGGGGCCCAGGACGCCCGCGATTGAGAGGGTTGGGAAGAGGTTGTCGTAGCGGCGGGTGAAGTCGTCATCGCCAAGGTAGTTCTCGTAGGCGTAATTGACGTGCTCGTAGCGGAGGCCGGCGCTCACCTGGGCCACCTGGCCCAGCATAAAGCCGTAGCTGGCGAAAGCGGCCAGATTGTCTTCCTTCACGGACGATGACGATGAAGGGATTGTGGCGCCGGAGATGGTATAGTTGCTCTTTGTGCGGGAGAAGGTCTCTTCCGTTCCCATCTGGAACATTCCCTGGCCGATAGGGTAGGAGAGGGCCAGCTTGGCGGCGTAGAGCTTGTTGTTGCCCTCATTGTCGGAGACAATGTTAGCGTTGTCACCAATGGAACTGATTTCATCACTGGTGGAGTGGACGCTGCTCAATGAGCCGTAGTAATCTACGTTGAAGTCAATGTTCAGGTTGCCTACGTTGCCGTTGTAGTAGGCGTTGAGGCCCAAAGTATTAGGGCGTTTGTTGCCTGTCTGGTCAATTGTAGTGGACTCAAGATGATCCTGGAAGACATTGTCCAGGAAGATGTCGTTCTTGATGATGGATTTGGCGTAAAAGGAGTACTCGGACCCCAAGTCAACCTTCATTCCGGTAAAGTGATTGTCTGCAATCTGCCAGTTGAAGCCGGTGTTCAGGTGGGCGTATTTAATTGAGGTGGCGTCATAGTCCAGGGGACCTTCCAGCTTGAATTCAGGGGTGCTGTAGGTTTCCTGCTTGATGTCACTCCACTGGAAATCTGCGTTTTTCAGCCAGTCTATTCCGGCAAAAAGGTCAAAGTTGCCTTTCCTGTAGTTTGTGTTTACGGAGGTGTTGATGCCGTTGTGGTTAGCGCGGCGCAGTGACTGACTGTCATAGATGTTGGCGTTGAAGCCGAAGCCCTCGCCCTGGCGGCGCACGGTGCGGATGCGTACAACGCTTCGCACCGATGCATCATACTGGGCGCCCGGGTTGTTGATCACCTCCACGCTCTGGATCTCGTGGCTGAGAAGGCGGTCAAGTTCGCTTGCGTCTGTGACTTTGTGGCCGTTAATATATATTAGCGGAGCGCCTTTTCCTATTACCTCTATGCCTTTGTCGCCCTTGATAATGCCGGGGACTTTGCCCAGGACGTCGTTTGCCGTTCCCACGTTCTCAAGCACGGAGCCGTGCACTGAAGTCTGGAGGCCTTCGCCCGTGAGTTTGGTCTTTGGCATCACCGCGGTCACGACGGCTTCGCCCAGAAGTTCTGAATCTTCCTGAAGGACGATAGGGGGGAGAGTGGTGAGTGCTCTTTCCATCCTGACGCGCTGCACGGCGTCCTTGTAGCCTACGAGCGCCACGGTCAGGGTGTATTCGCCAGCGGGGGCGACAAGCTCGAAAGCGCCGTCCGCATCGGCGGAGACGCCCGCCGCAATGGTGCCGTCGGCACTAGTGATGAACGCTGTGGCGTATGCGGCGGGCTCGCCCGATGCGTCCTTTGCGCTTCCGCGCAGTATTACGTTATTCTGTTTTCCTGCAAACAGGGAAGAGCAAAACATTATGCTTCCCAGGATAGTTGCCAATACCTTTTTCATACAGTTTTCTTTAAGTATCTTTGTGTATTAGTTCAATAGTACACTGCAAAGGTATGACAATTATTCTAATCTGCAAATTTTTTTAACGTTGATGAAGAAAAAATACTCGACTCAATAAAAGCCGCCACTCAGGATTATTATCTCAATTTATCTGACAAATAAGAGGGCTCTATTGTCTTTTGTCAATGATACGGGCTCCGGGATACTGTGACGGGTCAAAGGTAACCTGGCTTTCAGTTACTCCAAAATTGAGGTTTCGGATAGTGACGGTTACCAGGGAAAGGGTTGCGGAAAGGCTTATTGGCCTGTATGTGTCTTTGGCCACTACAAGCTCCATTGTCTTGGGGTCGTCCTTTTCCTTGTTGGTCTTGAGTTTCTTGCAGTTGATGTACCAGGCGTCAGCGGTCTGTCTCTTTATGGATACGCTGTAGCCTTCAGTTATTCCCGTGAGCATCTTGGCGTTGTCTTCCGCTTCGCTGGAACTGCTTTTCCTGTTCTCGATCTCTATCTCATTCTTGTTCACATCGTAAGTCCAGGAAGTGTCTTCGTTCATCCAGGAGATGATATTGCCGTCTCCCGTATTGGCTTCCATTCGTATCTTGTTACCCAAGGTGTAGGCTGTGGTTGATATAGTGCCAATGATTGGGATCTTCATATCCATAGTCATTATTAAACCTTCACTCTCACTGTGCTGACTCATTACTTCGTCCATACGGGAAACTATTTCCTCTGCAGTCTGCCCGAATGCTGTGGTTGCCAGCAGGCAGCCTAAAATAATGCTGAAAAACTTTTTCATTCTATCTGTAGTTTTGTCTTGTCTTTTTTCCTTAATGCTATAAGTATGCCTCCAGGCCCCCGGCTATGGAAAGAATGGTCTGGTAAAATAGGATATTGGAATTCTTAAGCGGCATCCAATGATCTTCTGACATACGGCCGCGCAGGTATCGGTCAGTGTAGATGGTGCCTGGAGTGCCCACGTACACCTCAACCTGACCTGCATCGTTAAGGCGCATTGCGCGGATGGGAAAACTCTCAGAGGATCCCTTCTCGCTGTCAAATACCATCGCGGTCATATCGGGCTTTTCCCTATTATTGTTCGAGCAGTTGACAAAACCTCCCGCCAGGCGGACTGCGTCACGGATATTGTCGTGAATCGCATCCCCCGCCTGGCGATAGGAATCCGCCAACTCCATCAGTTTTGTATTCATCGGCAGTTAGTCTTTGTAGAGGTCGGAGCGGGAGAGGAGGTGGTTAAGGTTGGCGAGTCCGTAGGCGGTGACGGCCTGGACAACGGCCGAGTGCTCCATATACTCCGGGATGAGCTTGTCATAGAGGTCATCCTCCGTGTGCCAGATGTCGCGGTAGACGAAGTCGTAGCCAAAGACATCCTGCTCGCGGAAGGAGATGGCCGGAATGCCGTTCATCGCAAAGTAGGCGTGGTCCGAGCCGCCGGCGCTTGTTGGACGCGCCTGAGGCTCGCCCTCACGCTTGATTACCTTGAATGGAATCTTGGGGTTATAATCCTCCAGTGGCTTGCAGGCCTTTACAAAGTCATCGTACATAGAAGGGGGAACGGTGACTGAGACGGCTGCAAGAGGGCCTCCGTCACGGTTGAAGTAATTGGATATCTTGTTCCAGGGAACGGTCTTGTTCTCTACGAAGTACTTGGATCCCAGCAGACCGTATTCCTCGCCTGTCCAGATGCAGAACATTATGGAGCGCTCCGGCTTGGCGCCTGCGGCGGCCAGAAGGCGGGCGGCTTCCATAGTGACGCAGACGCCCTGGCCGTCGTCGGTGGAACCGGTGGCAATGTCGTAGGCGTCAAGATGGCTTCCCATCATCACGTATTCGTCAGGATATTTGGTGCCCCGGATCACTGCAAGAATGTTGTGATACTTCATTGGGCCTGGGAAGAAGTGGTTGCGGATGTCAAACTCCAGGATTACTTCCTGGCGGTCAGCAACTTTCTGCTTGAGAGTCTCGAACTGGTGCTCGTCCAGGAGAATGTCACAGGCGGTGGGAAGGTTGTCCATTGTAAGGTCGAAACAGGTGGCCCTGTTGTAGAGGACCTGCATAGGGAGCTTGGAAGGGCGGATGAAGCCCAGCACGCCGGCTTCAACCATCTGGCGGTACATTGGCACCACGGCGTCCTCACCGGCGGCGAGCTGCGCCGCGCGGGTGGAATCCGCCTTGGCGCTGGCGTCAATGGCCAGGCCGCTGGCGGCGCCAGTCTCCAGCATAACCCACGTACCCTTGAGCGCACCTTTCACCCTGTCAAATTCCTGCTGGCTCTTAGGCTCCAGTATGGCACGGCCTTTCTGCGGGCCGCGGGTTCCGGCCGTGTAAGCCGGAGTGCCGAAGTGCAGCGAGAAGCCGTCCTCCGCCAGGTAGCGGCCGGACCAGGGGCCGCGGTCGAAACCCACGTTTATGGTCACGGCTTCCTGAAGGGTGACCTCCAGACCCCAGGAGCGGAACTGATCCGCCACCCAGTCCTCAGCGTGGTGAAGCATATGCGTTCCCACCAGGCGTCCGCCTATGTTGCGGGCAATGTAGTCTGCGTGCTGCATTGTGCGGTTGTCCGTTTTGCCCAGTTCCAGGACGGTGCGGGTAACTTTATCCTGCGCGCCTGCAGTAAGGGTTACCGTCAATACGGCCAATAAGGTGAAAAGTGTCTTTTTCATATATGACGTGTTTTATTATTCTGCGTATTCTGTTGCGAAGTAATTACCCTTGCGGGCGTAAGGAATTCCGCTCTCCATCCATACAGGCAATGGTTCCCCTTTCAGGTAATGGTCAAAGAACTGTGACAGGCGGATGGAAAGGTCCTTGCTGTTGCGCCTCTCGGACAGGTTGTGCTGCTCGTTGTTGTACTCCAGCAGCCAGGCCGGCTTGCCTAGGCGCCTGAGGTTCATAAAGAACTCTATGCCCTGGTACCAGGGCACTGCGCCGTCCGCATCGTTGTGCATTATGAGCACCGGAGTGTTCACGAACGGGGCGTGGAAGACAGGGGAGTTCTCTATGTAAAGGTCGAGGCCTTCCCACAGCGTGGTGCCCACGCGGCTCTGTCCGTGCTCATACTGGCCGATGCGGCTGTTTCCGCTCTCCCAGCGGATGCCGCCGTACGCGCTGGTCATATTGCCCACAGGGGCGCCCGCGCCCGCTGCGGCAAACATATTTGTACGCGTAACAAGATACGCAGTCTGGTATCCGCCCCAGCTTTGGCCCTGGATGGCCATCTTGGATTTGTCTATATAGCTGAACTGGCGGCACATTGACTCGGCGCCGGAGCATACACAGTTGAAGGCGCTCTCGCCAGGGTGACCGTCTACATAAACGATATCCGGGATGAATACCACGTATCCGCGGCTCACAAAGAATGAAATGTTCACTGTGGAGCGGCTTGGGGCCGGCTGGCGGTAATTGAACAGAGTCTCCGAGTTCTTCTCGTAGAAGTATATCATCATAGGAAGCTTGTCGCCAGGCTGGACTCCGTCAGGAGTGAACAGGAGGCCGTCCAGCTTGGTGCCGTCATATGCGTTCCAGTGAACCAGCTGCACGTCGCCCCAGCGGTACTGGGACTGCTGAGGGTTGATTGCTGTGAGCTTGGTGTCCGTCTTGAAATTGTCCTTGGTTATGTACAGGTCCATAGGGTTGCGGAAGTCTCCCTTCAGGTAGGCGATCACGTCTGCATTGTCCGCCTTGGTGACGGTGGTGAAGGATTTCTCCGCAAGGAAGCCCTGGGGCTCTCCGCCGCGTACGATGTCCACGGTGGCAAAGCCGTTCTGCTTTGTCTGGGTGTCGAAAGAAGTGAGGCGGATGCTGCCCTTTGCAGGCTGGGTCTTGATAAACTGGTACAGGTACGGGTTGGTCCTTCCGTCAAGGCTGGTGACGCGGTACTGAACCTTGTCCCTGCGGCCTGCGCCGCGGGTAAGGTTCTCCGCCTTGGAGCCGTCCGGGGAGAACTTCCAGACATCATATTTGTCTGCCAGGAGAAGGGCTTCGTCAGTGCCTACCCAGGACGGGGTGCCTATAGGTGTGTAGCCGGTCGTAGGATGGTCATCGTCTTCGTCCCAGAAGTTGATGCCGGTGTTTCCGGTGAGGTTGACAAGGGCGCCGCTGGCAAGGTCCAGGCAGTACCAGTTGCCGTCAGCGGGATCAAAGTGAGCCAGGTATTTGCCGTATGGCGAAGGGATGCCGTAGCCTGTGGATTCCTTGCTCAGAAGCTTGCGGCTGCCGTCGCGAAGGTCCACGAGGGAGACGTCTGAGCGGCTGTCGGAAGCCCACATATTATCTATCACATAATTGCCTGTGTCAGAAGACAATGCGTAGTCCGCATCCGCTCCGTTAAAGAAGGTTATCCTGTCCGAAGGGTTGGAGGAAAGCACCAGCAGCTTGCCTAGATTGTTAAGGTTGACGATGGCGGTGCGGGTGCGCGCGCGGCCCAGTTTGTCCATTGGCGGAACGGTGTTCTGGTCCCAGACCCAGATGTCCAGCTGGGCGGCCTCGAATTCATATACAGTGGTGTCCTTTGCGGGGAAGTACTCTGACAGGGTGAGCACCAGGCGGCCGGCGTTGTTTGAGAAAGCCGGGCGGCTTGGGGCGCTGACAACCCAGCCCTTGGGCAGGTCCGCGCAGTCTGCGGCCAGCACCTCGCCGGTATCCCAGCGGGTGACGGCCGGGGTGCGGCGCGTCGCCGCCGTCACCACCTTCTCCTGCGCCAGATAGATGGCGTGGCGCGGAGTTCCGTCTGTCTTCTCTTCCTGGTCCGTGGCAGTGAAGACCACTTTGTTCCCGTCATTGTTGAAGCGGAGGTTGGCGTATGATTTCTTATCGGCGTGCAGGGTTTCTTCCTTGCCGGCAGCGTAGTCAAACAGGATCACGGCGCTGCGGGAGAGCGAGTCCGCGTCCTCCTTTGCGGTGGCCACTACCAGGCGCTTGCCTGACTTGTCCGCCTCAAAGGAAGAGACGTTCAATATGGAGTCAACGGCTCCGGTTGCCGTATCAATTACCAGAAGTTTGCGGGACTTGCGTCCTTTCACTTCCTGCGCGGCAAAGATGTACGGAGCCGCGTCAAGCCCCATTGCGGTGCTTCCGGATGCTCCGATCATCTCCCACTGCAAAGTGCGCAGGTTCAGGCGCGCAAGGCTGTCCTTGGGCTGGTCGTCACGGCTTTTCTTGTCAATCTTAGCTTGGCGGGTGGAGTCAAAAGGAGCCTTGACGGTGAATACGGCCCAGCTTGCGTCACCGGCCCATTTGAGGCCTGTACCGCGCTCTACGGCCAGTTCAGCACCGGATTTAAGGTTCTTGACATAAAGGGTTCCGTCACCTTCCTGGGGCACTATCTCGTAACTTACCATACTACCGTCAGGGGTAAGTTTAACGGCGCTTACGGACTGCCATCCGTCATAGACGCTGTGGTCCAGAGGTTTGTTTTGGGCGTTGAGGGAAATGGTTTTGCAGCAAAGGATTATGGCTGCAATCAGGAAAAATAATGCACGTCTTTTCATAAACTAACCAGAGAATTTGTCGCAAGATACAAAAATCATTGCTATCTTTGATAACTTTATATACCATATTCAATGGCAGATTTCTCTATAACAGGCATCCAGCAGGTTGGTGTGGGAACCGTCAATTTCCGCAAATCCTGGAACTGGTTCATTGAGATGTTCGGAATGGACATCAAGATTCTTGAAGATGATACCGTTGCTGAAAGGATGCTTCCATACACGGGAGGCCAGCCTCAGAAACGTCACGCTTGCATAGCCGTAAACCTTCAGGGCGGCGGCGGACTTGAGATCTGGCAGTACTCCCAAAGGAAGCCGGTCAGCGCTGATTTCGATATATCGGTGGGAGACCTGGGCATATTCGCCGCAAAGATCAAAAGCCGTAACGTAGAGGCCTTCCACAGCATTATTAGGGAAAAATGGGACGGAGTAGGGGATATCTCCTCGCTTCCGGACGGCACCCCCTGCTTCTATGTCAAGGACCTTTACGGCAATTGTTTCCAGGTTGTGGAAAACCAGGAGGTTTACATAGAGCAGAACAGGATGAACGGCGGTCTCTTTGGCGCCGTGGTGGGCGTTTCTGATATGGACGCCTCAATCCTTTTCTACAAGGATGTCCTTGGCTATGACACCCTCCTTTATGACACCACAGGCATCTTTGATGACTGGAACATAATGCCCGGCTGCACGGAGCGCTACAGGCGCGTGCTCCTGGCCCCTTCAGGCCAGGGAAAGGGCGCCTTCGCGGGCCTGATGGGAAAGAATACCATAGAACTGGTCCAGGCGCTGGACCACACTCCCCGAAAGATTTTCGAGGGGCGTCAGTGGGGAGACCCCGGCTTCATCCAGATCTGCTTCGATGTCTGCGGCACGGACGCCCTTGGCGCGCACTGCGCCGCCCTGGGCCATCCTTTCACCGTTGACAGCTGCCCCGACGGGCAAAAGTTCAATATGGGAGACGCCGCCGGCCGCTTCACCTACATAGAGGATCCGGACGGCACGCTCATAGAGTTCGTGGAGACGGAAATGGTCCCGGTGGTCAAGAAACTGGGATGGTTCATAGACCTTAAGAAGCGGGATCCACAGAAAGAACTACCAAAGTTCCTGTTCCGCCTTATGGGCCTTGTATCAAGAGAAAAGATCAAATAATATTAATATGTATAAAGACATTTTCGAGAAAATTATGGCATCTACCGGCGGTCCTATAGGCCAGTACCGGGAGAAAGCCGAAGGTTATTTCGCATTCCCTAAACTGGAAGGAGAACTTGGCCCGCATATGAGGTTCAACGGCCAGGAAGTATTGTGCTGGAGCCTTAACAACTACCTTGGCCTGGCCAACCATCCGGAGATCCGCAAGGCGGACGCGGAGGGTGCGGCCCGCTGGGGAATGGCTTACCCTATGGGAAGCCGTATGCTCACAGGCCACACCTCCCTTCACGAGAAGTTCGAGCGTATGCTCGCAGAGTTCGAGTGCAAGGAGGCCGCCTTCCTGTACAACTTTGGCTACCAGGGAATAGTTTCCACCATTGACGCCCTTGTAGGCCGTCACGACGTCATCGTCTACGATGCTGAGTGCCACGCCTGCCTCCTTGACGGAATCCGTCTCCACATTGGAGAAAAGTACAAGTTCCGCCACAACAACATAGCCGACTGCGAGAAAGTCCTGGCCCGCGCCTGCAAGGTTGCGGACGAGAACGGCGGCGGCGTGCTGGTAATCACTGAGGGAGTGTTCGGAATGACCGGCGCCCTTGGAATCCTGGACCAGATAGTGGCCCTCAAGGAGAAGTACAAATTCCGCTTTATGATTGACGATGCCCACGGCTTTGGCGTTATGGGCCCTCACGGAAGGGGAACCTCCGAGCACTTTGGCGTAATGGATGGCGTTGACCTCTACATTGGCGCTTATGCCAAGTCAATGGCCACAATTGGCGGCTTCGTTGCTTCCAAGAAGGAAATAATCACCTATCTGCGTTACAATATGCGCTCCCAGATGTACGCCAAAGCCCTGCCTATGCCAATTGTGGAAGGCTGCATCAAGCGCCTTGAGATAATCAACAGCCCGGAAGGCGACCAGCGCCGCGCGCAACTTTGGAAAGTTACGCGCCGCCTGCAGGAAGGCTTCCGCGAGCTGGGTTACGAGATTGGCCCCGCAGAGGCCTGTGTAACCCCGGTTCATCTTGCCTGCGGCATCAACCAGGCTTCCAACATTGCAGTGGACCTCAGGGAGAACTACCATATCTTCTGTTCAATTGTAACCTATCCCGTCATTCCTCCTGGAATGCTCATATTCAGGATCATCCCTACCGCCGCGCACAGTATGGAAGATGTTGAGCGCACGCTTGATGCGTTCCGCGACATCAAGGAGCGCCTCGCCCGCGGAGAATATGACAAAGAAATCCCTGATATGGCCATCATCAAGTAACTATGAGATTTGAACCCACAAAATACGGTCTGATAAATGTTGCCACCGGACGTCTCCTTGAAGATGAAGGCTGGACAATGTCGGACCCCCAGAGTCCTGAGCCGTCGCTGGTCAGGGCCTTGTACGACAACCGGGAATTCACCGTCCGCAAGGAACTTGACGGAATATACCGATATGCCAACTGGATGCCCATCAAGCGCACCCTCAGGCATTCCTGCGCCCCCGTTACATATAAGTCCAGGGGACTTGCAAGGTATCTGGACCTGGAGAACCTGTACATAACGTTCTCCGGCTGGAACCCCAAGATAGGGGCAAAGATGAAGACCTGCTCCTTCAAGGAGACCGAGGCCTACAGCGTCCTTGCCCGTATGGATAAGAGGGAGAAGCGCGTGCTGGTGGTGCAGTCCGCAGGAAACACCGCAAGGGCTTTCGCCCAGGTGTGCTCGGACAACGGCATCCCGGTAGTGATATGCGTCCCCCTGGACAGCTGCCACGACCTGTGGTTCCGCAAACCGCTTGACAAGTGCGTCAAGCTTGTCGCTGTCCCTCACGGATGCGATTATTACGATGCCATCGCCCTTGGCGAAAAGCTTGCCACGGACCCCGCCTTCTTCCTGGAAGGAGGAGCCAAGAACGTGGCGAGACGCGACGGTATGGGCACCACCATCCTCAGCTTTGCTGAGAAAGTGGGGCGCATACCTGACGCTTATTTCCAGGCGGTAGGCTCCGGAACCGGAGCCATAGCGGCCTGGGAAAACGCGCAAAGGCTTGCTGCTGACGGGCGCTTCGGCGAGAACCATATGCGCATATATGTTGCGCAGAACGCTCCGTTCACCCTTATGTACGACTCCTGGAAGCAGGAATCCCGCAAGCTGGTGGACATTGATCCCGAAGAGGGACGCCGCCAGGCAGAGGTCATCCTTGCCAAGGTGCTCTCCAACAGGAAACCCCCATACGGTATTGCCGGAGGCCTTTTCGACACCCTCAAGGAAAGTGGCGGAGACGTTTTCCTTGCCGATAACAACGACATAGTTTTCTGGCTTCTGCTTTTCCGTAACCTGGAGGGCTATGACCTGCTGCCGGCAGCGTGCGTTGCAGTGGCAGCGCTGGCCAAGGCAGTCCAGGAAGGCAAGGTAAAGAAAGACGAATGCATAATGCTAAACTGTACCGGCGGCGGAACACTGGGCGCAATGAGCAAAGGCTTCGTGCTCAAGCAGCCGGACCTGGTCCTGGAACCGGACCTGGATGCGGAGCAGGTGGTCAGGAAAGTTAAAGGTCTGTTTTAGATGAAAATTTGGATTACCGGAGCATCGTCAGGCATTGGGGAGGCCTGCGCATATCTCTACGCAAAGCGTGGAGCCTATGTGGTGGTTACCTCCAACGAGCAGGAGAAGCTGGAGGCCGTGGCCGCCAAGTGCCTTGGATTTGGGGCGGCCGGCGCCAAGGCCCTCCCTTTCGACCTGCTGGACGCTGACGGCGTCCCCGGGCTTGTGCAGCAGGCCTGGGACGCGTTCGGAGGCATTGACCTGATGTACTGCAACGCAGGAATCAGCCAACGCACCACAGTAGAGGACACCTCTATGGAAATGGTGCGCCGCATAATGGAAGTGAACTACTTCGCGCCCGTGGCTATGGCAAAGGCCATCCTGCCGCGGATGCTGGAGGCCGGCGGCGGGCACATAGCCGCCACCACCTCCATAGCGGGCCGCTTCGGCTTCCCGCTGCGCTGCGCGTACAGTTCGTCCAAGCACGCCCTTTACGGTTTCTTCGAAACCCTGCGGGCGGAGTACGCCCCGCGCGGCATCCGCGTGACGCTGGTGTGCCCCGGCAGGGTCAGGACCAACATATCTTTCTATGCCCTGGACAAGGGCGGCGCACAGCACGGGAAGATGGATCCCGGGCAGGCGGGCGGCCTCAGTCCGGAGGACGCCGCCAGGAAGATCGCGCACGCCTTTGACAAAGGCCGCCGCGAGGTTCTCGTAGGACGCAAGGAACTCATAATGGTCTATATCAAGCGTTTCTTCCCGGGACTGTGCGCCCGGCTTTCAATGAAAATCAAATCTATGTAGATATGAGCAAACAAAAATCTAAACTCTTCAGCACAGAAGACTGGCTGGCCGTATGGATCGGATTCATCGTAATCCTTATCGGCTGCGTAGCAGTACTTACAGGTGCTTTCAACTTCTCCGCACTCAGTTTCAGCACGTTCGGGCTGGGAGAAGCTAAAGCGGCAAGTCTGCCGTCACTGGGAAGCCAGCTCGCAACAGGGGCTTTCTGGTGGAAACTATTACGGACAGTAGTTGTACTTGGAGTACTGTTCACCATTGGCGTCAAGCTTATGGGAGGCAATGTAAAGAAGTACATCCCAGCATTCTTAGGGCTGTTCGTACTGGCGGTTATCGTGCGCCTCATCAGCGCCGAGTATACCCTCAACCGCTATCTGGAGTGGGCTTTCTGGGCCTTGATAGTGGGACTTCTCATCTCCAACACGGTAGGAGTTCCTGACTGGCTCAAGCCGGCCGTAAAGACCGAGTTCTACATCAAGACCGGTCTGGTCATAATGGGATTCTCCGTGCTGTTCTCCAACATTGCAAAGTTCGGCCTTTACGGACTTGGAATTGCCTGGATCGTAACCCCTATCGTCATCATCTTTATGTGGTGGTTCGGAACCAAGGTCCTTAAACTTGACAACAAGCCGCTGGTAATCACAATGGCCTCCGCGACATCAGTCTGCGGTACATCTGCAGCCATTGCCACCGGCGCAGCTTCAAACTGCAAGAAGACAGACCTTACAATGGTAGTTTCCATCTCCATCATCTTCACCGTCCTTATGATGGTGTTCGAGCCTATGCTCATCCGCTGGGCCCAGATGTCTCCTATTATGGGAGGCGCCCTCATTGGAGGTACTGTTGACAGTACCGGAGCAGTTGCCGTTGCCGGTTCCGCCCTTGGCGGAGAGGCGGAGAAGGCTGCCGTGCTCGTGAAGATGATCCAGAACATCCTCATCGGATTCATCGCATTCTTCGTGGCACTGTTCTTCGCTACCAAGGTAGACAAGACCGGAACCCAGAAGGTTGGTGCAAGCGAGATTTGGACCCGCTTCCCTAAGTTCATCATCGGTTTCTTTGTAGCATCTCTCGTAGCTTCCTTCATCATCCAGCCTCTTGCAGGTGCGGATCAGGTAAGCGCAATCAACAAGGTGCTGGACCAGTATAAGAACTGGGCGTTCGTCCTGGCTTTTGTAAGCATTGGACTGGACACCAACTTCAAAGAGATTGTAAAGCAGATGCAGGGCGGAAAGGTTCTGTGGCTGTATGTAGTGGGACAGTTGTTCAACATTGCCCTCACTCTGTTCGCCGTATGGTTCCTGCTTTCAGGAAAGGTATTCCCAATCCCTGTTCTGAACTAAATGGCTAAGAAAAAGACTGTGGCAAGGGTGGCTTTTGCCGTTGTGGGCATAGCCGTCCTTGCCACGGCCATTTATATAATGGCAAATGGCCTGGGCCTCCAGGACGACCTGGATTTTGGCGCCGGAGCCTATTATTATGCCGATATCCCCAATTTTGAAAAATACGTCAACAGGGATACATACACCGCCACCCTTCCTTTCTGGGTCTATGTCTTATTGTTCCTGGTATGGGGCGCGCTGATGTATCTGCTGTGGATATGGGTAGATAAAAGGGGAGGACGCAAAAAATAAACTATGAACAGCCAAGAAACTTCTGCAAGGATTCTTTCGCTAGCTTCCGAATCCGGGCACATCCTGCTTGAGAACGGCGCGGAGATCTCCCGCGTTGAGGATACTATGGAGAGGATCGCCACCCACTTTGGCGAGCAGAACGAGAACTTCTTCGTCCTGAGCAACGGTATTTTCACAACAGGAAAGGCCTATGCCAACGTCAAGTTCATCCCCATCAAAGGGGCCCGCCTGGACAAGGTGGTAGCAGTGAACCAGTTCTCGCGCGATGTCTCCGCGGGGAAATATACGCTGGATGAGGCTGAGAAGAAGGTAGAGGAGATACGGCGGATGCCGGAGAAGCCGCTGTGGGAGCAGTTCGCAGGCGCGGCGCTGGGAAGCGGCGCATTCTGCGCCATCTTCGGCGGCAGCCTGCTTGACTGCGCTGCCGCGCTCGTCGCAGGCACCCTTGTGTATCTGTTCCTGGTCCTTGTGTGCGTTCCTTCGCTGTCCAAGCCGTTGAGCAACATCTTTGCAGGAGCGCTTGGAACGGCGCTTTGCATCCTTTTCAACCACTTCGGCTTCGGGCAGAACCTTGGTAATATGATGGTTGGAACGCTTATCCCGCTCATCCCGGGAGTGGCGTTCACCAATGGCCTTAGGGATATAGCCGGAGAAGATTATCTGGCAGGCATCACTCGCCTTCTGGATGCTATGATGGTGTTCCTGTGCATTGCCGTGGGAGTGTGCCTTGCCTTCATAGCCCAGAGTACAATCGAAGGGGAGATGATTCATCTTACGGGGACTATCACTGATCCCGTGACGGCAATGCTTCCCATCCAGCTGGCCGCTTCGTTCATAGGCACCGCTTCTTTTTCAGTACTTTTCGGCGTTCCGCGCAAATATTATCTTCAATGCGGAGTTGTTGGAATGGCCGGATGGCTCACCTACCTGGTTTTCACCAGATATCTGGGCTTTGGCCCGGCGGGCGGGACATTCTTCGCCGCCACATTGGTGGCGCTCCTGTCCCTGGCCGCCGCGCATCGCTTCAAGTGCCCCAGCACCGTCTTCCTCATCTGCGGAATATTTCCGCTGATCCCCGGCGCCGGCGTCTTCTGGAGTTCCTACTTCGTGGTTTCCACTCAGATGGACTCCGCCCTGGCCGCCGGCTTCACCGCCGTCAAGATCACCCTGGCAATAGTCCTGGGCATAGTCCTCAGCGCCAACCTCCTCACCCGCAAGCTCAGATCCGCGCACTGAGCCACTCGCTGCCCTCCACTCCTCCCGCTCCACCGTCTGGCACGCTAGGAGCAGGGTGTTTTAAATATGGCGGGGGATAATTATATTTGCAGAGTTAAACGATGAGAACGATGAAAAGATTGATATTCATAGCTGTGGCGCTGCTTGGAAGCGTGATGGTTTCCCGCGCACAGGATATCATCACCACCCGTAGCGGTGAGGACATTCAGGCAAAGGTAGAAGAGGTTTCTCCGCTGATGATAAAGTATAAAAGATTCAGCAATCTTGACGGTCCATCCTATTCGATCAGCACGGCTCAGGTAGTTATGATAAGATACCAGAACGGAGAAAAGGACATTTTTGACGGTGTCCCGGTGAATATGGCTTATTCAGACGGTCCGGTCCTTGAGGGCCTGAGATACAAGCAGTTAAAGCATATTTACAACCCAAAGATGTATATTCGTCAATATGACGACAAATACAGCCCTGGTTGGCTTGGCTTTGCTTCTTATGTGTTCCCCGGACTTGGCCAGGCAATAGAAGGAGAGTGGTGGCGTGCTGCAGGCTTTTTAGTTGGAAACGTTATTCTTACAAGCATAACAAGCGCTGGCATAGACGTCCATTATACCAGTGTTCCAGGCAGCAGTAACACTGATGCGGACTATGATATTTCTACTGCTTCCGTTATAAGTGCACTGGCCAATGTAGGACTGAATATTTGGAGTATTGTTGATGCGGTACGCATTGCCAAGGTCAAGAATATGTATTACCAGGACCTCCGGGCGCAGCGTTATGGTGCTGGCCTGGACGTGCGGCTTGAGCCGTTCCTGGCCAGCACCCCGTCTGCTGCGCACGGAGGCTTTACACCTGCGGCGGGGCTGTCGTTCAAAGTCACACTTCCTTATAAATAGGGATTTACAGTTGCTCGCAGAATAAGTAACTTTGCAAACAGAAATATAGGTTTATGAAAAAGACTTCTAAGATATTGATCGCGGTGGTGGCGCTTATTGCGCTGGCATCCGTTGCTTTTACAGTGTTCCCGGCATCGGCCCAGAAGAAGGTTGATGAGAAAAAGGTCATCGATACCACAGAAATGTGCAAGGATGTCCTGGGCCATCACGCCGCAACACCGGTTAAGATTACCATAGTTGGAGGAAAGATCCAGTCCGTTGAGGCCCTTCCCAGCGATGAGACGCCGTCATTCTACGAGATGGCAGTCAAGGTGCTGGACGCTTTTAAAGGTATGACCGTCCAGGAGGCTTTGGAGGCCGAAGTGGACGCCGTATCCGGCGCCACAATGTCCTCCGACGCCCTCATAGAGAACGTCAAGGCAGGTCTGCGGTCCCTGGAGAAAAAATAAACTGCCATCAGTCCGCAGAAACAGTTCAGTAGTGTCAGGATGTTAGGAAGGAAAATATCGTCTTTTATCCTGTCGGCATTTTTTCTGCCGATGTTCCTGGTGGCATCCTTCCACCATCACAACGCCATTCCTGAATTGACCTGCGATGGTTGTTCGCAGAATATCCCGCACAGCCATCTCGGCCAGAATACAGATGTCTGCCCTGTATGCCAGTTCCTTTCAGCGTTTTGGATTGCCAGTTCGGAAACTGAGCAATGCGCACCTCTTCCGGAAAGCCTCTTCTTCAATGAAGTTGTAACAAGCGGGCCTCACGCAGTAGTTCCGGGATGTCTCAGCACCCGTGCGCCACCCTTCTTTTTCTGTTAGCCAGTTCTTTCCGGCTCCCAGCCGGGATTGTCAAAAGGATTATCATTTAACAGAAAAAGACGTACGATGAAAAAAATACTTTTTATCGCAGTGGTGCTGTCAGGCATCACTGCAAACGCGCAGGATACAACTGACGTATTCTCCCGTCATCTCCAGTTGAACAGCGTAATTGTCACCGGTCTGACCGGGGAAAGCAAAATAAGTGAAACGCCCTCGCCGGTCAGCGTCATAGACCCGGAAACCCTTCGAAGGGGAGCGTTCTCAAACATTATCCAATTCATTTCCCGCGAGCCGGGAGTCAGCCAGATCTCTACCGGAGGGGGCATAGCAAAACCCGTAATCCGAGGCCTGGGTTACAACAGGGTTGTTGTGTATGCCGATGGCATCCGCCAGGAAGGCCAGCAGTGGGGAGACGAACACGGAGTGGAAATAGACGGAAGCGGAGTCCACTCTGCAGAAATAATCAAGGGGCCTGCCAGCCTGATGTATGGATCAGACGCTTTGGCAGGTGTAGTTATATTCCATCCGGACCTGAATCTCGCCCCCGGAGAGTTCGCCGCCAATGTGAGCGGCGAGTACCAGAGCAACAGCGGCCTTGCCCTTTACAGCCTGTACCACGCGGGCAATCTCAATGGAATCACCTGGGCGATGCGTTTCAGCGACAAGTACGCCCACGCGTACCGGAACGCGGCTGACGGGCTGGTGCCCGGCACCCAGTTCCGGGAGCGTGCCTTCAATACGCGAGTGGGCCTGAACAGGGATTGGGGCTTCTCCCGCTTCACCCTGGGCTATTTCCACCTTACGCCTGGTATGACCGAAGGCTACGAAGACGATGTCCTTGAAGGCCCCACAGGCTACGGCATAGAGATTCCATTCCAGCAGGTCAGGCACTACAAGGCGGTGTGGGACAATACTTTCCGAGTTGGGGATGGGCGTATAAAGGCCATAGTAGGCTACCAGCTTAACCGCAGGCAGGAATATGAAGAGGATGCGAATCAGGCAAGCCTGGATTTCAAGCTGGGGACTCTTAACTACGATGTCAAATATATTTCTGCCCAAATGGAGGGCTGGAAGGTATCCACCGGAATGGGAGGTATGGCCCAGAACAGCAGGAACCTGGGAGAGGAAGTCTTGATTCCAGCCTATAACCTTTTTGACGCAGGCATATTTGCAACAGCCTCCAAAGCCTTGGAGAAGGTTCATCTTTCCGGAGGCCTCAGGGCAGATGTCCGTTCTCTCCACAGTTTCCCGCTGGAAGGCACATTTACGGAATTCAAACGAACCTTTCCCGGAGTCACCGGCAGTATAGGCCTGGTTTACTCCCCGAAGCAGAATCTTAACATCCGCGCCAACCTGGCCCGCGGATTCCGCGCCCCCAACTTAAGCGAACTCGCCTCCAACGGCGTTCACGAGGGAACCGTCCGCTATGAGCAGGGAAACAATGCCCTCAAGCCGGAATTCAGCTTTCAGGGCGACCTGGGGGCCGATTACGCCAATGAACACCTGTCCCTTTCCGCAGCTTTATTCTGTAACAGGATTGACAATTACATCTATGCCGCGAGGACAGGGGCCGTATTGGACGGCTATAATGTCTATGGATACACAGCCGGAAGGGCGTTGCTTTACGGAACGGAACTCTCCGCCGATTTCCACCCAATCCACCAGATCCATCTGGGAACCCAATTCTCATATGTGAGAGGCACTTTTACAGAAAGCGATATGCCGCTTATCCCCGCCCCTCGCCTGGGAGCCGATTTCCGATGGGAAATATCGCACGATGGAAAGGCCCTCAACGACAGTTACCTTTCCTTCAGGGTTGACCATTGCTTTGCCCAGAACCATTTCCTCCCGGGGACGGAAACGCCTACAGAGGCCTATACGCTGCTGGGCGTATCGGCTGGAACGGACATCCTGATCAGGGGGCGGAAAGCCGCATCTCTGAGCATCATTGCGGAAAACCTTACCGATGCCGTTTATGTAGACCATCTTAGCCGCCTTAAATATGTCGGCCTGCGTAATCCCGGCCGCAACTTCACCGTGAAACTGGAGATCCCCGTAGATTTCCGGAGGTAAGCCATCAGGCCGCTGAAGGACTTGGGCTCTCCGGTGTATTTCCTCACCGAATGACTCGCCTCTATTCCTTGCGCCAGCGCTTAAGTTGCGGGAAGTACATCTTCATTTGGGAGATGTACTCCTCCTTGGTGATGGGCTGGGGCAGGTTCTTGTTAACTTCGTCCACGAACTGGGCGCAGAACTCGATCATCTCGTCCATTGAGCAGTCCTGAAGGAACTTGCCGTCCTTGTAGCAGTAGATGCAGTAATCTTCATTCTTGCTTCCGTCGGCGTTGGTCCCAAAGACTCCTTCCGTGAGCGGCATTCCGCAGCTCTGGCAAAATTTCTGTTCCATAGATATAGTCAATTATTTGATTTCCAGTCTCAAGACTCTCATAGGGCTGTCGGATCCGGCCAGGGCTTGGTCAATACAAGTCTCGCCGGTGGGGACAAATCCGCACTTCTCCATAACCCTTCCGCTGGCCGGGTTGTCAATGAAGTGGCTGCCAATCAGCGACCGGATATCAGTGGCTTTACTTATATGGCCGAGCATCAGCTGCAAGGCTTCTGTGCAAATGCCTCTGTTCCAGTATGGCCTGCCCACCCAGTAACCCACAAGCGGCTCACCTTCCCTGGAAGGCAGATGGCTTCCCTCAGAGGGCAGATAACCCATAGCGCCCAGGGGCTCGCCGGTCTCTTTAAGTTCTATAGCCCAAGTAGTGTCATTGTGGAAGACCGTGCGTATTATCTCAAGGCTTTCCTTTATGGATTTGTGGGGTTCCCAGCCGGCACGAGGCCCCACTTCCGGATCTGAAGCATATTTATACAGAGCCGGGGCATCGTCCTCCCGCCAGGGGCGGAGGACAATCCTGCCGGATTCCATTATAACGCCATCATACCCAAGCTGCCCTGGAATACGGAGTTTTTCCTTTTTTGGGAAAGAGGCCTCGTATGCCTCAAAGGCTTCGGGATTCTCATCGGCTACAAAATATCCTTTGGGCGGACAGTAGGTGGCTTCATCTATACCGTTGGCGACAAGCCAGCCGGGAATCAGTTCCTGGGCAAGGAAGAACGGGACTTCCTCCTCCTTGGGAAAGTCGTGATAATGTATATTGAATTTGCTTGCAAGGCCGAACCCTGCATTGCGGTAAAAGTCAATGTTGCCTTCCATACATAGGAAGCCTACGCCCATTTTACGGGCTTCCTCCAGCGCATACTGGAGCATCCGCAGCCCATACCCCTTCCGTTTATAATCCGGATGGATGCTGATGGGACCAAAGGTCCAGGAAGGTTTCCGGGTGCCGTCGTTCAGAATCAGTTGGGCCTTTGAGAACATTACGTGGCCTATGATGCGGCCATCCTCCTCCATCACAAAATCCAGTTCGGGGATGAAATCTGGATTGTCCCGGTAACAGTGCAATACGTAGTGCTCCGTGCAACCGGGACGATATACATTCCAAAACGCCTCGCGGGTCAAGTTTTCTACCTCACAGTAATCATCAGGTTTTTCCAGTCTAATAGTCATTTGGTTCAGAAAATGCCGGCTTATCCATACACCGGAACATCAGTGTAAAGATAGACAAATTTCTGCTTACTTTTTCAGTGACCGTTCAGCCAGGCGCATTGCCAGGATGGCAACGGGAATTGTCAGGACCAGCACTATAACCAGAACCGGGATGTTGTTGATGACGGGAACCATAAGCTGGTCATATCCTGGACGCATTTCCTCTACGGCAGCAGCGAGCGACCCTTCAGTGTCGGTCCACCAGTGTGCGGTGTATGCGAAGAAGGAGAATGCAAAGGGGATGAAGCTCCAGCGTACGCCTTTCAGCGTATCATACTTGCAGAAATATCGTATAATTTCAGCGAGAGCCGTCAGGATTGCAAAGCCGATGGCAAGCGTGGTATCCGCCTCGCCCGCAATCAGTAATATGACAAAGACGAATCCGTTCAGGACCGTAGCCGCGCCGAAGCCCTGAATAGAGGCGCAGGTCAAAAGATAGATGAAGGCTGTCAGCAGGGGAAGGATTGCCCCTACATATGCGTAGCACCCCGGATGAATGATGCCGGTACAAGAACCCAGAATATATGTGAGAAGATAGGCTACAGCCAGAAGGGCGATTTTGTAAATAGGTTTCATAGTTACTCTGATTTACAGGTTATTATTACTGACTACAAAGTTACTAGTGCTTCCTCCTGGCGGTAATCCCCATTTGTTGCGATTTCTGGAGTACAGCAAAAAAGTCGATGCAATCTGCATCGGCTTTTTTGCGGAGAGGACGAGATTCGAACTCGTGGTACGCCGTGAAGCGTACGTCGGTTTAGCAAACCGGTGGTTTCAGCCACTCACCCACCTCTCCAATCTCACCACTGTGGTTTTACCAAATGGGATGGCAAATATACATATAAAAATTTGTTTCGCAATAGTTTTGGACGCTTACGGCTGCTGGACGGTGATGGTTTCTTCCTGTATGGTGCAGTTTTGTTCGCCGTTGCGGGCCAGCTGCTCTATGATAATGTGGATGGGGTCCGGGGTGTCGAACTGGCCTATGCGGAAGGTCACGACGCCATTGTCCAGATGACGGATAATGTCCTTGGAGGTGCAGGAGCGTATGGCGGAGATTGCGGCGGAGGACAGGGCGCGGCCGTTGGCCGGGGTTATTACAAGGTTGTAGCGGGTGATTTCCACGGGCTTGGCCTTGGAGCGACGGGCGTTCTGCTTCTGCCGCGCGGCGGCAGCTGCAGCGGCGGCGTCTTCCTCTGAGGGTTCGGGCTGTTCAATGTCCAGGTGGAACTCCGAGCCGGGTTCATTCTTACTGAAGGTGAAGCCGGATTTAACGCCCACAACCTGGCGCTGGGACTCTTTCTGCAGGGCGCTGAGGTCAAAGGACAGGCCGCTGGAAAGGAAGTCCATCTCCAGACGCTGTAGCGTCCGGATGGCTTCGTTCAGGCGGCCCTGCAGCTCGGCCACGTCAATCTGGTCGTGAAAGCGGTACAGGGAGTCGCGCAGGGATTTTACCAGGTCTGCCTGGAGGGAGTATTTCTGCACCTCGGAATTCTCCACCAGGGAGGATCTTACAGCGGAGGTGTTGTCTATCTTGGCGGATGTCTTTGGGTTGAGGGAGGCTATCTCCCGCAGGCGGTCAGTGTCGTTTATGGCGCGGCGGATAGGGTTGCTGTCGTATGCCAATACATATATATTCACGCTGTCGCGCGAGGTTTCGCGGTTGGATGCGAAGATGGAATATTTGCCGTCCGGAGTGTTGTAGAACAGGAAATCGTCATACGGGGAGGAGAACGGGAATCCCAGGTTCACGGGCATTTCCCAGGACTCCGTGTCAGGGTTCCAGGTGGTGGAGTAAATGTCATAGCCGCCCATTCCGTACAGGCCGTCGGAAGCGAAGAACAGGGTTTGGCCGTCCGGGCTCAGAAGGGGATAGATCTCGTTGGACTGGGAGGTGATCATATCGTACACAGATTCAGGTACGGACCACAGGGAGTCCAGGTACTGGGTCTGGTAGATGTTCCTGAAACCGCTTGAGTCAGGGGCGGAGAAATAGATTTCGTCCGCGCCGCGCGGGAAATATAGCGCCTGGGCAAAGCCGTCGAATTCAGAAGAATCCAACTGGTTGGGTACAGGGTACCAGCTTCCGGCCTGCATTGGGTAGAACAGGTGGAAGTCCTTGATGGGGAGGCGGACCTTTGCCACCACCTCAGGGTCAAGACAGAACTCCGTCATACTGAGCCCGTTCTGGGCCAGCACCATTGAGGCGTCCCACATTTCCCGTTCAAGGGAGTCTTCCGTGGAGGAGATCATCTGCCCGCACAGGTCCACGGCGCCTGCAAAATCGTATGCCTTGCGCAAAGAATCGGCCTTGTTCTGAGCCCGGAGGCCCGCTATTGGGCACAAAGCCAGAATGATGACCAAGGATAATACCTTTGCGAAGGTTTTCATGCGGATAATGTTAAAGTGCAAGCGCAAAAATACGAAATACTTGGAAAGAAACTTTATTTCTATTAAAAAAATACTAAATTTGCAAACTATTTTGGACAACTATCCAGACAATATAAATTTAAGAAATATTAACAGTTATGCAAAGTAAAGGCGCTATCAGACTTGTAGCTATCCTTCTGGTCCTGGCCTGCATCTGGCAGCTTTCCTTCACCCTGGTTAATTCAAACCAGGAGAAGAAGGCCAAAAAGTATGCCGAAGATGCCGTTACGGCTTTCCAGAATTCAGCTGCATTCGGCAGAGTTCCTCTCGCAGACCAGGCTTTCTACCTGGATTCTCTCCGCAAGGAACAGCAGAAGAGATACACAGATTCACTCTCTTCAGAAAAAGTATACTTCGGATACACATTCAAGGACGTACAGGCTAAGCAGATAAATCTTGGTCTGGACCTCAAGGGCGGTATGAACGTAATGCTCCAGGTTCAGTTGGAAGATCTTATCAAAGCTCTGGCCGGAGACAACGCAACACCCGCTTTCGAGCAGGCTCTCGCCCTGGCAAAGGAGCGCAGCGTTTCTTCCCAGTCCGATCTCATCACCCTGTTCGGTGACGCTTGGAAAGAGGTTGCAGGCGGCCAGAGGCTCGCTCAGATCTTCGGAACATACGAGCTCAGGGACAAGATCACTCCGGAGTCTACCGACGATGCAGTCCTTTCAGTTATCAAGGACGAGGCCGAGAGTGCCATTGCCAACTCTTTCAACGTACTCCGCAACCGTATCGACCGCTTTGGCGTTACCTCTCCTTCCATCCAGAAGATTGGCAACACCGGAAGGATCCTCGTGGAGCTTCCGGGCGTAAAGGAGCCTGAACGTGTCCGCAAGCTGCTCCAGGGAACCGCTTCCCTCGAGTTCTGGACAACATACGAGTACACTGAGATCTATCCTTACCTGGTACAGGCCAACGCACTCCTTGCACAGCTCCTTGCCGATGAGAATGCAGACGCGGCAGTAGAGAACGCTGAGGAGACCCCTGCAGAGAACGCCGATATCCTTTCTGAGGAGATCGCCGCAAACACAGAGGACACTATGACCGACGCCCAGCTGGACGCTTACAAGAAGCAGAACCCTCTGTTCTCCGTATTGCAGCTTTCCAATATGAACGGCAACGCCTGCCTGGGATTCGCTTCATCTTCCGATATGGCAGTTGTTGACAAGTATCTGGCAATGCCTCAGGTCGCTGACCTCTTCCCCGCAGAGTTCATCCCTATGTGGAGCGCAAAGCCCAGCCAGTTCTTCGCCGGCGACAACGTTTACGAGCTTGTAGCCATCAAGGCTTCTTCCCGTGACGGAAAGGCTCCTCTTGACGGAGACGTGGTTACAGACGCCCGCGTATCCTACAGCAACCAGCGTTCAGCCGCTAACCCGTCCGTTTCAATGTCAATGAACGCGGAAGGCGCAAACACCTGGGCCCGCCTTACAAAGGAGAACATCGGACGTCAGGTTGCAATTGTGCTTGACGGTGCCGTTTATTCATATCCTACCGTAAATACCGAGATCACCGGAGGTAACTCAGAGATTTCCGGAAACTTCACCGTTGAAGAGGCAACTGACCTTACCAACGTGCTCAAGTCAGGTAAACTCCCTGCACCTGCAACTATCGTTCAGGAGCAGGTTGTAGGACCTTCCCTTGGTGCAGAGTCAATCCGTTCCGGACTCATCTCCTTCATCATCGCCTTCATCCTTGTGCTCCTGTTTATGATCTTCTTCTACAGAGGCGCAGGTTTGGCGGCGGATATCGCCCTCCTTACCAACGTGGTTCTCCTGTTCGGTACGCTGGCAGCATTCGGAGCAGTGCTCACACTGCCTGGTATCGCAGGTTTGGTACTTACCTTGGGTATGGCCGTGGACGCAAACGTTATTATCTACGAGCGTATCAAGGAAGAGCTTAAGGCCGGCAAGGGAATCGGTCTTGCAATCAAGGACGGTTACAAGAACGCTTATTCCGCAATCATCGACGGTCAGATCACAACCCTCCTCACCGGTATCGTGCTGTTCGTATTCGGTTCCGGTCCTATCCAGGGATTCGCTACAACCTTGATCATCGGTATCATCACTTCCGTACTCACCTCTATCTTCATCACCAGGCTCATCCTTGAGGCAAGGGTTGCAAAGGGCAAGGAGATCACCTTCGACAGCAAGCTCACCCGCAACTTCCTCAAGAACACCCATATCGACTTCCTTGGCGCACGCAAGTGGTCTTACATCATCTCCGGCGCATTGATCGTCATCGCAATCCTGTCAATGGCATTCAAGGGATTCACCTACGGTGTAGACTTCACTGGAGGCCGTACCTATGTAGTACGCTTTGACAAGCCGGTTCAGGCAGAGGACGTACGCGAGGCCGTTCTGGATGTATTCAACGACGCAGCCGCAGCCAACGGAGTTGCAAACTCCTCAGCGGAGGTTAAGCAGTTCGGAGGCGACAGCCAGATGAAGATCACCACCTCTTACAAGTACGAGGATGAGTCTTCTGACGTTGACGCTGAGATTGAGAATATGCTCTACAAGGCCCTCAAGCCGTTCTTCACAGAGGATGTTCCTCTTGAGGGATTCATATCAACCCTTGACAATCCTAACGGAATCATCAGTTCCGACAAGGTGGGAGCAACCATCGCAAACGACATCAAGCGTTCTGCAGTGATCTCCGTAATCCTTGCCCTGATCGTAATCTTCGGTTATATTGCAATGAGGTTCCGCAAGTGGACCTGGGGACTTGGTGGAGTTGTTTCACTGGCCCATACAACAATCATCGTTATCGGCTTCTTCTCCCTGTTCTCAGGAATCCTGCCGTTCAACCTTGACGTAGACCAGACCTTCATCGCGGCCATCCTTACAATTATCGGTTACGCTATCAACGATAACGTGGTTATCTTCGACCGTATCCGTGAGAACCTGGCCAAGCACCCCAACGCCAATTTCAAGGACACCGTAAACGAGTCACTCAACGCAACTCTGACACGTACCGTGAACACCTCACTCTCAACCCTCCTTCCTATGATTGCAATTGCAATATTCGGAGGCGAGTCAATCAGGGGTCTTGCAGTAGCTCTTGTACTTGGTGTTATCATTGGAACTTACGCATCAATCATGATCGGTACCCCGGTTATGTACGATGTTACAATGAAGAATATTACTAAATCCGAAACCAAAGTTCCTGCTAAGAAGTAGGTTGAAAACTTTATAGAAATTCGCCCGTTTTCCACTACGGAATACGGGCGTTTTTTTGTAGTTTTGTGTTATGTCTTTCGTCCATCTTCACGTCCATACCCAGTACTCCATCCTGGATGGAATGTCCGATATTTCCAAGCTCTTCAAGAGGGCTTCGGAACTGGGAATGCCGGGCCTGGCCATCACGGACCACGGCAATATGTACGGCGTGAAGGACTTCCTGGACGTAGCCAAGAAATTCCCTGAGATCAAGCCCATAGTAGGCTGCGAGGTGTACGTTTCCAAGTATGACCACCGCATACACGACAAGGAGCACGGCAAATACTATCACCTGATCCTGCTGGCCAAGAACTACAACGGCTACAAGAATCTGATGAAGATAGTGTCCACCGCGCACATAGAGGGTTTCTACAACCGCCCCCGCGTCTCGCACGAGGTCATAGAGAAGTACGCAGCAGACCTTATATGCTGCTCCGCCTGTCTGGCGGGAGAGGTGCCGCGGGCGATCGTCGCAGGCGACGCCGCCGGCGCCGATGCCGCCATCCAGTGGCACAAGAAGGTCTTTGGCGATGACTATTACCTGGAGGTGATGCTCCACAAGACGGAAGTCCCGGGGATGAGCCTGGAGCTGTACGAAAAGCAGAAGTTCTATACCCAGGAAATCTTCAAGCTTGCGCAGAAGCACGGCGTGAAGGTGGTGGCCACCAACGACGTTCACTTTGTGAACAAGGACGACGGCCCCGCCCACGACCGCCTCATCTGCCTCACCACCAACTCCGCCGTGGACGATCCCAAACGCCTGCGTTACACCCAGCAGGAGTACCTCAAGAGCGAGGAGGAAATGTCCGCGCTGTTCCCTGACCATCCTGAAGCGATCTCCAACACTCTGGAGGTCCTGGACAAGATAGAGGCCTACACCATTGACAGGGGCCACGTGCTTCCCAAGTTCGACATAGACCCCGCCTTCCTTGCGGACATTGACACGCACCTTGCAAAATATGCCGATATCATAGAGAACGGCAAGTACGAGATTGTCAAGGACAAGCAGGGAAATGTCAAGGAGAAGAAATACCGCGGCGATGAGTTCTGCCGCTCCGTGGCGTTCCTTTGCCACCTCTCCTACCAGGGCGCTCACAGGCGCTATGGCGCCCAACTCACGCCTGACCAGGAGAACCGCCTCCACTTTGAGCTTATGACCATATCCGGAATGGGTTTCCCGGATTACTTCCTCATTGTGCAGGATTTCATCGGCTGGGCCAGGCGCAACGGCATTTCCGTGGGCCCCGGAAGGGGTTCCGCCGCCGGCTCTATGGTTGCCTACTGCCTGGGAATCACCAATCTTGACCCAATCAGGTACGGCCTCCTGTTTGAGCGTTTCCTGAACCCGGACCGTATCTCAATGCCTGATATAGACGTTGACTTTGACGACGAAGGCCGCTACCGCGTAATCCAGTACGTCCAGGACAAATATGGAGCTGACCACATATCGCACGTAATCACCTTTGGAACAATGGCGGCGAAACTGGCCGTGAAGGATATGGCCAGGATAGCCAACCTGAGCATTCCTGAGTCCAACCGCCTCACCAAGATGATACCTGACCGTCCTTTCACCATCAAGGTTGACGGGCAGGAGAAGGAGATGAAGCCAACCCTGGCCAACAGCGTCAAGTATATAAAGGAACTCAAGGATGAGTATGAGAACGGTGCTCCGCTTGTCAAGGAGGTATTGGACTTTGCATTGCGTCTGGAGGGATGCATCCGACAGGTGGGCATCCACGCCTGCGCAATGATCATAGGCCGCGGCAACCTTACTGACTACATCCCAATCACAATGGGTGTGGACAAGGCAACCGGACAAAAGGTGTGGGTAAGCCAGTACGAGGGCACCAAGATAGAGGATGTAGGAATGCTCAAGATGGACTTCCTGGGCCTCAAGACCCTTTCCATCATAGACCGCTGCCTTGCAATGGTCAAGCAGAACCACGGCAAGGATATAGACATAGAGGCCATCCCAATAGACGACCCTGCCGTATACGACCTCTACAGCCGCGGAGACACCAAGAGCATATTCCAGTTTGAATCCACCGGAATGAAGGAGTGGCTTATGAAGCTTCGCCCTGAAAGGTTCGAGGATCTCATAGCAATGAATGCCCTCTACCGTCCGGGTCCTATGGATTACATCCCGGACTTTGTAGCCAGGAAGACGGACCCCACCAAGATAGCCTACGACCTTCCGGATATGGAAGAAGACCTTCAGGAAACCTATGGCGTAACCGTTTACCAGGAGCAGGTGATGAGGCTTTCGCAGAAACTGGCCGGCTTCACAAAAGGCCAGGCGGACCATCTGCGAAAGGCTATGGGAAAAAAGAAGAAGGAAGAGCTGGACAAACTGAAAGTCTCCTTTATGGACGGGGGCAAGGAGAAAGGCCATCCGGACAGTATGCTGGAAAAGATATGGAAAGACTGGGAGGCCTTTGCCAAGTATGCGTTCAACAAGTCCCACGCTACCTGCTACGCGTGGGTAAGTTACCAGACCGCATACCTCAAGGCCCACTATCCATCTGAATTCCAGGCATCCAACCTCACCCAGAACGCCTCCAATATGGATGAGCTCAAGGAGATAATGGCGGACTGCCGCAAGAACGGAATCAAGGTTACCAGCCCTGACGTGAACGAGTCCCAGTCCCAGTTCTCCGTGAACAAGGCAGGTGAAATCCGCTTCGGCCTTGGCGGAATCAAAGGCTTTGGCGGAAACATTGTGGAAGCCATCATCAAGGAAAGGGAGAGCGGGGGAGCCTTCAAGGATCCTTTCGACTTTATGGAAAGGATGGCTGGCATTGTGAACCGCAAGGCGCTGGAGTCCCTCATTTACACTGGCGCGCTGGATTCCTTCAAATACAAGCGAAGCCAGTATTTCCTTCCTGGAAAGAGCGGCGATATGTTCATTGACGAACTGGTGCACTACGCGGAACTTTACCGCAACGACCAGGTGGATGCCGCAACATCCCTGTTCGGAGAGGTTGAGGAGATGAAGCCCGTGCGCCCTGAATTCCCTGAGATGACTCAGGAAGAAGACCGCCTGGCGCTTCTCCAGCAGGAGAAAGAACTGGTGGGAATGTACATATCGTCCCATCCGCTTGACAAGTACGCTTTTGAGATGCGCACCTACACCAATGTCAAGCTTGCCTCCCTCAAGGACGAGATTGACGATTGCCAGGCCGCCAAGAAAGGCCGCAAGGTGAACTTCGCGGGCATCATCACCGATACCAAGGACCTTCTCACCAAGAACAACCGCAAGGGCAAGAGGATTACCCTGGAGGACGAGAGCGGCGTGTACGAGATGGCCCTGTTCGGGAAGGACTATGAAAGGTTCATAGGCTTCCTGAACCTGCACGAGGCCATTTACGTTGAGGCCGAAATCAAGGAGCAGCGCTTCAGGGGCGACGGGCAGTTCGGGCTTGACATAAACAACATCAGTTTCCTGGGCAACCTCAATGACGACCGCATAGCCTATCTGAATATCAACATAAACACAAAGATCCTGAGTCCGGATTTCCGCAAGAACCTTCTCAAGCTCCTCAAGAAGCACAAGGGAGACACCACACTGAAGGTTACCTGCTACGACGGTAATACCGGCTACCAGCTGCCGCTGTTCTCCAAAGCGGCCAAAATCCGCGTCTGCGAAGCCCTTATAGAAGGGCTGGAGCGCCTTGGTATGACCTGCGAAGCGGAATTAAAATAATTTTTCTTATCTTTGTTCGTTATTATAGCCCCAAAGGGACTCTAAAACCGAACCTTTATGAAAAAAATCATCGATGACGTTTGCGCAAAATATACCCGCGCAGATGAAGTCAAAGCCCAGGGCATTTATCCATACTATCGTCCCATCGAGTCCGGACAGGACCCCGTAGTCAAGATGCAGGGAAGGGACGTGCTTATGTTCGGATCCAATTCTTACCTGGGACTCTCAGACGACCCGCGCCTCAAGGAGGCAGCCATAGCAGCCATACAGAAATACGGAACAAGTTGCTCAGGATCCCGTTTCCTTAACGGAACCCTGGACATCCACCTTGAACTTGAAGAGAAGCTTGCAAAGCTTGTAGGCAAGGAAGAAGCCGTAACCTTCAGTACCGGAATGCAGTCCAATCTTGGAGCCATCTCTGCCCTTGCATTCAGGGACGGATTCGTGCTTCTTGACTCCCTGGACCACGCTTCCATCATTGACGGAAGCCGTCTGGGATTCTCCAAGGTGCTCAAATTCCCCCACAACGATATGCGCGGACTGGAGAAGAAACTCCGCGTCTGCCCAAGGAACGCTCCAAAGCTCATTGTAGTTGACGGCGTTTATTCTATGGAGGGAGACATAGCTCCTCTGCCGGAGATTGTCCAGTTGTGCGAGAAGTACGACGCATATATTATGGTGGACGATGCCCATTCACTTGGTGTCCTTGGAGACCACGGCCGCGGAACCGCGAACCACTTTGGCCTCACGGACAAGGTTGACATCATTATGGGAACGTTCTCCAAGTCATTCGGCTCTTTGGGAGGATTCATCGCCGCCAACCATAACATTATGAACTACCTGAAGCATAACGCCCGCGCGCTTATCTTCAGTGCAAGTATGCCTCCGGCAAACGTAGCCGCCGTAAGCAAGGCAATTGACATAATGCTCACCGAACCTGAGCGTATAGATAACCTCTGGGACGTCACCCATTACGCCCAGGAGCAGTTCAAGGCCCGTGGATTCGATACTGGACACACTCAGTCTCCTATCATCCCCCTGTTTGTAAGGGATACCACCAAGGCTCTCCAGATTGTGAAACTCGCCCTTGACGAAGGCGTATTCATCACTCCGGTGATCGCCCCTGCGGTACCTCAGGATTCCGTGCTCATCCGTTTCGCCCTTATGGCAACCCATACCAGGGCGCAGGTGGACATTGCAGTTGACAGGCTTGAAAAGGTATTCAGACAAGTAGGAGTAATAAAGTAACAAGATGATAATCCTCATTACCGGAATCACCTCCGGATTTGGAGAAGCTATGGCCCGACAGCTCTGTGCAGCGGGCCATACCGTTTATGGTACCCACCGCAATGCCAAGGACTTCATCCCCGGCGTCACCTACATAAAGGCTGACGTCCAGGATGAGGCTCAGGTGAAGGCGGCCGTGGACCAGGTTGTCGAGGCTCAGGGCCGCATTGACGTTTTCATCAACAATGCTGGAATGGGAATAGGCGGACCGCTGGAGTACACTTCGGTCCAGGATGCCCAGCGCCAGATGGACGTGAATTTTATGGGCCTGGTGCGCTGCGTACACTATGTCCTTCCGGTAATGCGCAAACAGGGTGGAGGCAAGATCATTGCCTTCAGTTCCATCGGAGGTCTTATGGGCCTGCCTTTCCAGGGGATGTATTCAGCAAGCAAGTTCGCCATAGAGGGATATTGCGAAGCCCTTCGCCTGGAAACCAAGGCTCTGGGAATAAAGGTTACGGTAATTGAGCCGGGAGACTTTGCCACCGCGTTCACGGCACAGCGCAAGAGCGTGGCGGATCCGGAGGCCTATGAAGTGTACAAGACCTACGCGGAATCCCTTGCCAGCATTGAGAAAGACGAGACCACAGGCCTCAAACCGGATTACCTGGCCGCCAAGATTGTAAAGATTGTGGCCAAGAAAAACCCCAGGTACAACTATGTGGTTTCCACTCTGGTTCAGCGCCTGTCCGTCCTGCTTAAAAAAATACTCCCAGCACCTTTGTTCTCAAAGATACTGGGCAGTTATTACAAGTTGTAATCCGCAGGATTACTTGCGTTTGTAAACGTCAATTTCGCTTACCACCTGCATTTTCTTTTCGTCCGGCTTGCCGGCATTGATTGTCTCTTCCCAGGGAGTGGTTTCACTCCTGAAAAGCAGCCTCATCTCTGAATTGTTCAGATTAAGCACGGTTGCGGATTCTCCGTCATAGGACAGGTCTGCGTAGACATTGTTATAGTGCAGGACTCCGTTTTCGTAATAGTAGCCGAAAATAATGGTGGACGAATTGTCATACACCATTGTAGCGGAATTCTCCTTGAAAGTAACTACCACGTTGTTGTCCCATCTGTGTTCGTAGACTTCTCCGTTGGGGCCCTTGAATTGGGTATAATCCCTTTCCCAGGTTCCCAGAAGCAGGTTGGGGCTCTCTACGGGATCCTTTTGGCAGGATACGAATGCAATGAGGCTCAGCAGGACAATACCAAGGCTGAAGAATCTTTTCCAGTTCATAATTGCTAAATGTTTCTATGCAAATATATAAAAAATGTGCGACGGTAAAACTACCGTCGCACTTCTTTGAGCGGAAAACGGGATTCGGACCCGCGGCGCAGCAAGCTGCGCCATTGCTTATACGTTACCCCCCGGCGGCAAGCCGCCGACCCCTCGGGGGTATAGTTGAGGTCGCGGGAAACAACGGACTCGATCAAAACAAAACGACCGTCACTTGGACGGTCGTTCATTTTGAGCGGAAAACGGGATTCGGACCCGCGACCTCAACCTTGGCAAGGTTGCGCTCTACCAACTGAGCTATTTCCGCGTTCGGGATTGCAAATATACACCAAAAATCTGTAATCCCAAATTTTTTTACACTTCTATTGCAGTATCGAACTCCTGGAGGAAGCGCATATCGTTCTCAAAGTAGTGCCTGAGGTCGTTTACCCTCCACTTGAGCATCGCAATTCTTTCCAGTCCCATACCAAAGGCGAAGCCGCTGTATTTCTTGGAATCTATGCCCGATGCCTCAAGCACGTTGGGGTCTACCATACCACAGCCCATAATCTCCAGCCATCCTGTTCCCTTGCAGATGTTGCAGCCCTTGCCGTGGCAGATGTTGCAGCTTACGTCAACTTCGGCCGAAGGTTCGGTGAAGGGGAAGTATGAAGGACGCATACGGATTTCAGTCTCCGGGCCGAACATTTCGCGGGCGAAAAGCAGTATGGACTGCTTGAGGTCCGCGAAGGTGACGCCCTCGTCAATGTAGAGGCCTTCCACCTGGTGGAAGATGCAGTGCGCGCGGGCGCTGATGGCCTCGTTGCGGAATACCCTTCCGGGGCAGATGACCCTGATGGGGAGGTCCATCTTTTCCATTGCGCGCACCTGCACGCTGGATGTGTGCGTGCGGAGCAGCAGTGGATTGAGATGTCCGGAAGAAATGAAGAAAGTATCCTGCATATCGCGGGCAGGGTGGTTTGGAGGGAAGTTGAGGGCCTCGAATACGTGGTAGTCGTCTTCAATCTCAGGGCCTTCGGCTACATCGTAGCCAAATTTGCGGAAGATGTCCACGATCTCCTGCCTTACTATTGAAACCGGATGGCGGGAACCCAGTTCGTAAGGGTCTCCCGGCATTGTAAGGTCCTGCTTGGGTGCCAGGGACGCGGCTGCGTCCTGGGCCATCTCCTTGAGTTCCTCAATCTTGGCGGTAGCAGCCTGCTTGAGCTCGTTGAGAACCTTTCCGAATTCCTTTTTCTGCTCTTTGTCCACAAGCCTGAACTCATCGAACAGGCGGGTGAGCTCTCCCTTTTTGCCCAAGAAGCGTATACGCGCTTCTTCTACTTCCTTGGCCGTCTTGCACTTAAGCTCAATGATCTGCGCGCGCAGGCGGTCTATTTCTTCTCTTGTCATCTTGATTTATTGTTGACTTTTTTCTCTTTTTGCCGCTCTCTTTTCCCGGTTCTTCTTTTCCCTTTCCCCACCGTTCTTAAGGTAGCGGGCCCATTGCTTTTCGTCAAGGACCTTGTGGAAGGCCTCGTACATCTGGTCCATCCACTTGTCCTGGATCTGCTGGTAGAGTTCCGTGTTGGTGGCCTTTGTTTTCTGAAGCTGCTGAAGCTCTTCGTTCATTGCAAGGAAGTCGTGGGTCATAATGGAATCTACGTAGAATATCTGCCAGTCTTCAAGCTTGTAGTTGTCTGCCATCTTTTCTACGGACTCGTCAATGCCCTTCTGTATTTCTTTAAGTTGCTCTTCAGGTGTGGTAGCCTGGGCACCTGCCTTGAGGCAGCAGGGGCCGAGCAATGCGCAAAGGACGAAAATAAGGGTCAATTTCAGTTTCATATTCTGGAAAAAATTATCTTTGTCCGGAAACAGGACACAAAATTAAACATTTAAACGATAAAACGAAAATGATAAGGAAAACTGCAATCTGTGTGTTTGCTATAATGCTTACAGCAATCTTTACACCAAAGTCCGATGCCTGCACCAACATAATCATCTCCAAGGGCGCCAGCGCCGACGGATCCTGTATGGTATCCTATGCTGCGGATTCCCATCTGCTCTTTGGCGAACTGTATTATCACAGGGCGGCTGACTGGCCTGCGGGCACCCCGCTGTTCATACGCGAGTGGGACACGTACAAGCCGCTGGGAAGCATTCCGCAAATAGCGCACACATATCAGACCGTGGGCAATATGAACGAGCACCAGCTTGTGATTGGCGAGACCACCTACGGCGGACGCGAGGAACTCGCTGATCCCGCGGGAGTTATGGATTACGGTTCCCTTATCTACGTAACCCTCCAGAGGGCAAGGACCGCGCGCGAGGCAATTGACATCATTGTCAGCCTTGCAAACGAGTATGGCTATCCTTCAGAAGGGGAGAGTTTCTCCATTGCCGACGGCACGGAGGCCTGGGTAATGGACCTGATTGGCAAGGGCCCGGAGGAGAAGGGCATTGTCTGGGTGGCAAGGCGCGTCCCTGACGGATACATCTGCGCCCACGCAAACCAGTCCCGCATCACAAGGTTCCCCCTGAACGATCCGGAGAACTGCCTCTACGCCCCGGACGTGATCACCTTCGCCCGCAAGAAGGGATATTTCAGCGGCAAAGATGAGGAATTCTCATTCCGCGACGCTTACTGCCCGCTTGACTTTGGCACCGTGCGCGGCTGCGACGCCCGCGCCTGGTCTGCCTTCAACATCCTGTGCGACGGCGTCTTCACCTATATGGACGAGTCCGGCAAGGAGGTTTCCCGTCCCGCAAGCGAGTGGCTCAACTATGCGATGGGATATGACCTCAAGGGCGAAATGCCTCTCTTTGTGAAGCCTTCCCGCAAAATTACCGTCAAGGACGTGGCCGATGTGATGCGTGACCATTATGAGGGCACTCCTATGGATATGACCACGGACATTGGCGCAGGCGGAAACGCCCTGCCTTACCGCTGGAGGCCAATGGAGTTCGAGTCTGGCGGAAAGACCTATGTGAACGAGAGGGCAATTGCCACCCAGCAGACAGGATTCTGGTTCGTGGGCCAGGCCCGCGGATATCTCCCCGACGAGATTGGCGGAATCATATGGTTTGGCTGTGACGATGCCGCAACTTCCTATGTGACACCTATTTATACCGCTTCCTCCGACATTCCTGAGTGCTTCCGCGTGGGCAACGGAGATATGCTCCACTACTCTCCTACATCCGCTTTCTGGATGTGCAACCGCGTGGCCAACGCCTGCTACAAGATGTACAACCATATGGCCGCATACGTGCGCGAGAGGATAGACGCATTTGAGAACGCCCAGATGTTCGGGGAAGTCCAGAAGAACGACCTGGTTGCCCTGGACTACCTGAACAAGGGAGACAAGGCATCGGCTAACAGGATAATCACTGAATACAGCATAGCCACCGCCCAGCAGCAGTTCCAGGACTGGGTAGACCTGGAGGAGACCCTGCTGGTCAAGTTCATAGACGGAAATGTAAAAGCCCAAAACTCCGACGGGAGTTTCAGGCATTCACAGTATTCAGAGGGTATTCCTGCGGGACTTACTCAGCCCGGGTATACCGATCATTGGAAAGCAGTGGTATCTGCGGATCACGGCGATGTCCTGGAAGTGAAGTAAGTTCCCTTACCATACCAGGTTTTTCACGACGCTGGAACTTGATCTCTACGCCGGTATCATACCTTGCCGGAGCCTGCTGCTGAGTACCTGAAGACTCGGCAACGGTGAATCCTGCGCGCTTGAGAACACTCTTTAGCATTGTCTCGTTGGGGTCGCCAAGCTGGAAGCCGTCCTGAGGGTTGTCCATTGCGGAGTAGTCAGGCTTGATTCCATCAGGCATACAAAGGGTGACGCCGTCCTTGTCCGCATAGCGGGAGAACATTACGTAAAGACCCCAGTTACCGGCATACTTGAGGCCGTTCTTTCCAAATTCAATGGCTTCTGCGCTGTCATTGCTGGGATACTTTGTATAATAATCAACGATGTCTTGGAAGTAATCGTCTGAACCAATGATATAGCCTCCGCAGTATTTGCCGTAGGTCTGTCTTCCTACCAATACAACAGGCATAAAGGGCTTGAGGCAGCAGATGAGGGCTTCTGAGGCGGAAGCGCTGTCTCCGGTTACAATACAGTAAATCTTCTCCAGGCCGATGTTTGCATCTTCAGTATTGAAATGGTAGTCCTTGCCGTCGAACCTGAAGTCGTGCTGGAAGGAGAGCCTTGAAACACCGGCTTCCAATCCTTGTTTCTCGGCCTCCTCGGCCAGGTATTTGCCATAGTCCGCATTGTAGATTTCTTTCTCAAAGATTTCTCCAGCCTCTACATTGGCCCTTGGTGCAAGCATTGAGATGAGTACCTCTTCTGCAACCACGGCACCGCCTCCGTTGTACCTGAGGTCAAGGACCAGTTCCTTGATGCCCTCTGACTTGAAATACTGGCAGGCCTCTATGAGTGGAGCGCAGGATTCTGCGGTGAAGGAGGTGTAATGGAGATAACCTATCTTTTTCTCTCCATTGTCCAGTATCCTGTACATAATAACAGGATTCTCAACCATTTCCCTTGCGGTCATAGAGACTTTGCTGCCGTCCTTGAGTGTCAGGGTGCAATTGCTGCTGTACACCATCTGGTCATAGATGAAATCTACGTCAAGGGAGCCTGAGGTTCCCTGCCATATTATAGGAATATCCTTTCCGTTGACTTTGACAATGACATCTCCGCGCTTGAGGCCGGCCTCTGAAGCAGGACTGTTGGGATAGACATAACGTACGGTGGCAAGAACCCTGTTGGTGTTCTCTTTGTCCTGTGCGAAATCATAGAAATCGTAGCCATAGGTGGTGGTGACACCGGTCACGTCCCCCATAAATGACTTATAATCGTCCGTTACCTGGGTCCATTTGTCTATGTCGTTACCTGAGTTGTCTTTATAGCGGATAGATTTAACCTTGCTTATGGGTTCTTCCTGGTCAGTCCAGGCCATCATCTGGGCCTTGATCTCTTTCTTCCAGAGATAGTATGTGTCCATCAGGTCGTAGGCGAAGTTGTTGACATAATAGTATGTCCAGTTTTTCTCCGGCTCCTGAGGTGTGGTGGGACCACTTGGAGTAGTATTGTTGCCGTTGCCGGGATCCTGGTTTACGGGCTGCTTCTCACAAGAGGAGAAGGCTAAAGCCATCGCAAGAATGATATAGAAGAATCTTTTCATAATTCAATTGTTGTGTAGGATGCAAAGATAGTAAATAATTATAAACCTGTCCTACGGGCGGTCTCTTCCCACAAATACCCCGCCAAAGGGTTGTCCAGGAAGCGGGCGGGGACGTCCAGGCACCTGTTCCTTTTGAACAGTTTCATTGTCTGGGGGCTCTCCAGGGCGGATATTGCGGGGGCGATGCCTTGTTCCGGCCGCTTGCAGAGCGGCTTGAACAGGGCGTCAGCCAGGGGGTCGAACCAGCGGCCGAGGTCTATCATATTGGAATTCACTATTCCAGGGTCGGACATATTCACGCGCAGGGAAGTGCGTTTTGCCAGTTCTATGCTGAATAGCATCAGGGCTAGTTTAGAGGTGGCGTAAGTGCGCAGTTGGTGGAAATTCTCCGGCCCTTTCTCAAACAGATTGCGGTCAATGTGGGCGTATTTGGCGGTGAGGGAGATGACGTTGACTATGCTTGCGCCAGGGGCGAAGCTGTCAAGCAGGAGGCGGGTGAGCAGGTAGGGCCCCGCATAGTTCACGGCGACGGTCTGCTCCAGACCGTCTTCCGTGAGAGAGAAGCGGGGCGGCATTGTGCCGGCGTTGTTCAGCAGCCCCGCAGGGGCGCTGTCAGCAACTGCGTCAGCGAAAGCGCGCACGGAGCGAAGCGAGCCAAGGTCAAGTGGCAGCAGCCTGATGGCTGCGCCAGGCACCTTGGCCAGGACATCGCGGAGCGCGGCTTCTCCTTTCTCCAGGTTGCGGCAGGCCATTGTCACGCTTCGGCCCTTACGGGCCAGCGCTTCCACGGCTGCCTTGCCCATACTTCCGCTTGCTCCGGTCACTATTATGCTGCCGGGGATTATCTCTTCCATTTTCTCCAGAGTACGTTTATCAGGCCGTCCGGCAGGATGGCTATCAGGCCCGGTAGAAGGACGTTCATAAGGCCGGGTTTAACCCTTTTGCGGCCCCTGTCCATTCCCTTGAGCGCCCTGCGGACCAGAGACTGCGGTGTGCGGATAACTCTTGTCTTCACCCCAAGGTCCATCAATTTATCGCTCAGCCGGTACAAAGGGGTTGCTATGGCGGCGGGCAGGACGGTGGTTACGCACACGCCGTAGGGCTTCATCTCGTAATACAGGGATTTGCCAAAGCTCTTGAGGTAGGACTTTGTGGCTGAATAAATCGTTATGCCCGGAGCCGGAATATCCGCGGCCATAGATGACATTATTATTATGTTGCCTTTGCCGGCCTTCTTCATATCGTTGCCGAACAGCAGGCACATACGGGTGGTGGTGTTCACGTGGAGCCCTATCATTGAGCTGGCCAGGCCGCAGTCCTCCGCCTGCAGTTCCTTGAAGAAAAAGAACCCGGCGTTCAGCACCAGGATATCCACATAAAGGCCCTTTTGGGTGCAGAAATCATACAACTGGTCCGCTGCATCCCAATTGCTCAGGTCCAGGAAACAGGGCACTACGCTCACGCCGTAATCTGCGCGAACCTTGTCCGCCGCGGCTTGCAACTCCTCCTGGCGGTTGCTCACAATGACAAGTTCGCAACCCCTGGCGGCCAGCTGCCGCGCGTATTCCAGTCCCATTCCGGAACTTCCTCCGGTAATCAGAGCCGTCATAATTCCTTTTCTGCTTTTGCAATTTCCCTCTCAAGCCTGCGCGGAAGGTTGTCCACCTTGCAATGGCACTTCATTTCCAGCGTATACATACGCCCTATGCAGTAATTTGAGTGCTTGCACTCGCTGCAGGTGACTTCTCCGCTCTTGAGCTTGTTCACGAAGTCCGTGTCGTGGACAAGGGCGCGGGCCATCTGCAGGCCTTCGAAGCCTGCGTCCAGAACCTCCTCCATCTTCTCCTTGGAGATGAGGCCTCCCACGTAGATGAGCGGCAGCGACAGGTTGGCGCGGAACAATTTGGCCTCGTCCAGGAAGTATCCTTCCTTGAATGGCACTGTTGGTATGACGATGCGTCCCGCCAGCGCCAGCCCCGCCTTGAGCCACCAGAACTTCTTGAAATCCATATAGTGGCGCAGGGTCTTGAGCGGCATTGCACCGCGCATTACCTCCATTGGCGCCTTGCTCACGAAGCCTGCGGTGAGCACCAGCGCGTGGACGCCCAGCCGCTCCAGCTCCTTTGCCACCTCCAGGCACTCCTCCGTCTGCATTCCGCGGCGGAAGCCGTCGTGCATATTCACCTTTACCACTACGCCCATATCGTCCCCGGCGGCCTTCATCACTTCCTTGATCACCATCCGCATAAAGCGCATACGGTTCTCCAGGCTGCCGCCGAACTCGTCCTTGCGCCTGTTTGTATATGGCGACAGGAACTGGCTTATCAGGTAGCCGTGGCCGGCGTGGACTTCCACGCAGTCAAAGCCGGCCTTGCGCGCCAGGTTCACCGCATTGCCAAAGTCCGCCACTATCTGCAGTATCTCCTCTTTGCGCAGGGAGCGCGCGAAGGTGGGGGAGTACAGGTTGAAGCCTCCGGAGGCGCCCACGGGCATACATCCGCAGGTGGCCCTGTGCGTCATATTGCCGCAGTGCCCCAGCTGGATGGATGCCTTTGCGCCGTAGGAGTGGATGGCGTCCGTTAGTTCCTTGAGTTCCGGGACAATCTCCTCGCGCATCCACAGCTGGCCGTCAAAGGACAGTCCGGACTGGCATACGGCGGCATAGGCCACGGTGGTCATTCCCACTCCGCCGCGCGCCACGGCCGTATGATAGTCGAACAGGTCTTTGGAAGGACGGTTGCCGTAGGCCATATTCTCGAACGCCGCGGAACGGATGACGCGGTTCTTGAGGGTGACGGGCCCTATGTGGGCTTCGGTGAATATCTTTGATTCAGGCATCAGTATAAGAGGGGTATGATACGTTTAACTTTCTTGGCATCGAACTGGGTGGGGAACTCCTGCTGGTAGCGCTTGTGGATGCGTGCGGCGCGGGGGCCCAGGTTGGCGAAGGTCCAGAGGGCGAAGACCGCGCCCGCCCAGGACCAGGTGAGTATGGCAAATCCGGTCCATTCCAGCACTTCGCCAAAGTAGTTGGCGGAACTTACGTAGCGGAACATCCCGGCGGTTGGCAGGTAATGGGCCGTGTCTCCGGGCTGGCGCAGGTTGCGGATTATGGAATCGGACTGTATGTTAATGAACATTCCGGCAAAGAACAGCAGGGTTCCCGCGAAGAACGGGAAACTGTGGAGCCACTCCGGAGGGTACATTTGGGCAGGGGAGACGTAGAACAGCCAGCCGCCCTGCATAAAAGCGTTGAGGGTGTTGAAGAGCACGCCCATAAGGATTATGGATACGGGCATACGGCTTTCCCCGCGGATGAGCAGGGGGAAGATGAAGGAACGCTGGAAGTAATGCAGCTCAAAGAGCAGCAGGAAGACCAGGCGCGTGGCATCCCCCCTGCGGTTGGAGCACAGCCACAGGATGAGCATTGCGACAAAGACAGGGGCCTCCATCAGCACCCAGCCAAGGCGGTTGTTTACGGAAGGGCCCCATTTGCTGTTGTAGAACTTGCCGTAGCCGGCATCTACAAAGTAGAGACAAAAAAAGACAATCACGGCGCATATGGCCATGATTGTCAGGAATGTATAGAAGTTTGCAATGCTCATTGGCCTATATCTGCTACTGAATAACAAATATAAGCAAAGTCCTGCAATTATCCATTTGACAGGATAACCTTGCCGTCTTTGGCGTCGGCGGTTATCTTGGAATCCTTGCGGATGCTTCCCTGGAGGATTTCGCTGGCAAGCTTGTTAACCAGCTCGCGCTGGATGAGACGCTTGACAGGGCGGGCGCCGTACTCAGGGCTGTAACCCTCTTCAACCATATAGTCCTCGAAGGCTGGAGTGTAGCTGAGCTGGACATTGTCGTCCTCCAGTTTCTTTTGCAGCAGGTCCATCTGGATGTGTACAATCTCCCTGATGTCGTCCTTGGTGAGCTGGTCGAATACCACAATCTCGTCAATCCTGTTCAGGAATTCCGGCCTCATTGCAGCCTTCAGCTCCTCTTCCTTGAGGTTGGAAGTCATAATGAGGATGGTGTTCTTGAAATCTACCGTGCGGCCCTTGTTGTCCGTAAGACGGCCGTCGTCCAGTACCTGGAGCAACACGTTGAACACGTCCGGATGGGCTTTCTCAATCTCGTCCAGCAGGACTACGGAGTAAGGCTTGCGCCTTACGGCCTCGGTCAGCTGGCCGCCCTCGTCGTATCCCACGTATCCCGGAGGCGCTCCAACCAGTCTGCTCACTGTGTGCCTCTCCTGGTATTCGCTCATATCTATCCTGGTTATGAGGTTCTCATCATTGAATAGGAACTCCGCCAGGGCCTTTGCCAGTTCTGTCTTTCCCACACCCGTTGAACCCAGGAACAGGAACGATCCTATAGGCCTCTTCTCGTTGGAAAGGCCAGCGCGGGAGCGGCGCACGGCGTTGGACACTGCCGCGATGGCCTTGTCCTGGCCTACCACCCTCTTGTGCAGCGCGCTTTCCATACGGAGGAGTTTCTCCTTCTCGCTCTCCAGCATACGGCTTACGGGGATGCCCGTCCAGCGGGCTACAACCTCCGCGATGTCTTCCGGGGTCACGGCCTCCGTAATGATAGGGTCCTTGATCTCCGCCTGCTTTGCGGTGAGTTCCTGCAGGCGCGCCTGGGCCCCGGCAAGTTTGCCGTAGCGGAGCTCGGCTACCTTGCCGTAGTCTCCGGCGCGCTCCGCAATTGCCGCGTCGCGCTTGTAGTCCTCTATCTGCTGGCGCAGATTGTTCAGTTCCGTCACGATGCCTTTCTCGTTCTTCCATCGCGTCATAAGCTCTTCGCGCTTTGCGCTCAGCTCAGCCAGCTCGCTCTCTATCTTCTCCATCTTGAGGGAGACGCCTTCGCGCTTGATGGCCTCCTTCTCTATCTCAAGCTGGCGTATGCGGGAGTTGAGGTCGTCGATGGGCTCCGGCACGGAGTTCATCTCCAGACGCAGTTTGGATGCGGCCTCGTCCACAAGGTCTATGGCCTTGTCCGGCAGGAATCGGTTGTTGATGTACCTGTGCGAGAGGTTCACCGCAGCAATGAGGGCGTCGTCCTCTATCTTTACGCGGTGATGGTTCTCGTATTTCTCCTTCAGGCCCCTCAGGATGGCTATGGACTCCGCCGGCGACGGCTCGTCCACCATCACCTTCTGGAAACGCCTCTCCAGGGCCTTGTCGGTCTCAAAGTATTTCTGGAACTCGTCCAGGGTTGTGGAGCCTATGGTGCGCAGTTCGCCCCTCGCAAGGGCCGGCTTCAAAATATTTGAAGCGTCCATTGCTCCGGAGCTGCGCCCCGCGCCCACCAGGGTGTGGATCTCGTCTATGAACAGGATTATCTCCCCGTCGCTTTCAACTACTTCCTTCACCACTCCCTTGAGTCTCTCTTCAAATTCTCCCTGATATTTGGCTCCCGCTATCAGCGCTCCCATATCCAGGGAGTACACCTTGCGGGACTTCAGGTTCTCCGGGACGTTTCCGTCCACTATCTTCAAGGCTATGCCTTCTGAAATCGCAGTCTTGCCCACACCCGGCTCGCCCACCAGGATAGGGTTGTTCTTGGTCCTTCGGCTCAGTATCTGGAGGACCCGTCGTATTTCATCGTCACGGCCTATCACAGGGTCAAGTTTACCCTTTGCAGCCATATCGTTGAGATTGATGGCATATTTGCTTAAAAATTCGTATTTGTTCTCCATACTGTTTTACAATTAATAAAAAAACACCCGCCCGAAATCTCGGGCAGGTGATAAGCCTCAAATTATATTCCGACCCTTGCCGGACTGACAATATGGCAGATTACTCGCCTGCAGGAGCCTCCTGAGCGGGTGCTGCAGGTGCCTGTGCGTCGGTAGGTGAAGGGAATGCAGGAGCTTCCTGAGTGGTGGTGTTCTCAATCCTGTTGGTAACGTCAACGTCCTTTCCGCTTGTTCCAAGGGTGAAGGAAGAGATGACGGAAACTACAAGGATGAAGGATACCAGGATCCAGGTAACTTTCTCAAGGATGTCGGCTGTCTGCCTAACACCGAAAGCCTGGTTGCCGGCTACGAAGTTGGAAGCCATGCCCTCTCCTTTACCGTTCTGGAGAAGAACCACAAGAGTCAGCAAAACTGCCGCAATTATAATGAGAACGACAAGAATTGTGAATATAGCGTTCATAGTTATTGATTATTAATATTATTCAGTTTTTCGATAAGGGTTGCAAAGTAAGCACTTTTTTCTGGATAACGCAAGATTAGTTTGGAATAAATGTTCTTTGCCTGCTCCAAATACCCCTGTTGGGCATATATTTCCGCCAGCGTCTCCGTAATATACACGTCATCCAGCGATTGGGATGGCCGGTCGGCCATGACGGGCCCCTTTGCTCTCTCGACGGGCCCCTTTGCGTCATGCCCGACCTGATCGGGCATCTTTTCAGCCTGCGCTGAGCGCACGGAGTCATACGCGTCCTGGGAGAAATAATCCCCGCCAATCACAACCACCTTCTGCTCCATTGGCGCCTTGCGCACATATTCCTTGACGCTCTGCGCCGATACGCCCGCCTCCGCGGCCGCTTTTGCCAGTATTCCACGGTCGAAGACGTAGAGGGCTGCGTCAGCGAACTGGCCCGTGCGGCAGCACAGGGCCTTTCGCGCCGCGCCGAACCACGGATACCGGGTCACCAGGGCGGAGAGTTCGTCCAGAGGCATTTTGTCCAGGTCTACCATTGAGCTACGGTTGCGTTGAAAATATCTTCTACCAGTTTGTCTATGATTTCCTTGCACAGGGTGTTTTCCACGGCGTCAAGGGACTGGGTGGAAGGGAAATCGGCGTATTGCGAGAAACTTTTCTCAAGGTTGTCCTCCTCGTGTAGGCGGTTGGTGAACACAATCTTGGCGGAAACAGTGAGGCGGTTCTGGGAAGCGACCTCGTTTGCCGTGATGGCTGTGGCGGAAACGTCGTATCCTGTTATGGTGCCTTCTATGTGCAGGTCTCCGTCAATTTCCACCTGCTCCAGCTTTGTCATCTTGCGGAACTGCTCGCGCAGGGCTTCGGTGATGTCGTTGCTCAGGCTTGGGTTCACCTTGGTTGCGGTGTACTCGAAGAAGTCTATGGCAATGGTGTTCACGTCCGGCTGGATGGAGGTTCCGGAAAAGGAATATATGCCGCAGGCGCTTACGCAGAGCGCGCAAGCCGCCATAAAGGCTATGAGGGGCAGTTTACTCATTCTTCAGTCTTCTGTAAAGGGTTCTTTCAGAAATGCCGAGAGCTTCGGCTGCAAGCTTGCGGTTGCCTCCGAATTTCTCCAGGGCCCTGGCTATGTTCTCTTTTTCTATCTCTTGGATGGAAAGCGTGCGGTTCTCCTGGGGCTCCTCTTTGTGTTCGGGCTCCTGCCATTCCACTTCCTCGGGCTCCTGGATTTGGGGTTCCGCCTGCTTTATGGCGGTAGAGGCCACTATGCTCTTGAGGCGGTCCACTTCCTGCTTGAGGTCCAGCAAAGCCTTGACAATCATTTGCTTGTCATCGGAACTCATACTGCTCTGCGGAGCGGATACAAGGGCTGGAAGGGCGTTAGGATCGTCCTTGGGAATGTATTTGGACAGGGTCTCCGTGTCTATCTCAATCCTGTGCTCGTCGCCTGAAATGCTGGTGGATTCCAGGGCGGTCAGGGATTCCGCGGCGTTCTTCAGCTGGCGGATGTTTCCGGGCCACCTGTAGTCGCGAAGCATTGCAATGGCGTCGTGGGTGAGGTTCACCTTGCGCATTCCGTATCGTTCAGAGAAATCGGAGGAGAATTTGCGGAACAGCAGGTAGATGTCGTCCTTGCGCTCGCGCAGGGAAGGCATTGTAATCTGGACGGCGTTGAGCCTGTAGAACAGGTCCTCCCTGAACTTTCCTGTGCTTACCGCGTGCATAAGGTTTATGTTGGTGGCGGCAATCACCCTCACGTCAGTCTTCTCCACCTTTGAGGATCCAACCTTGATGAATTCGCCGTCCTGCAGCACACGCAGCAGCATTGCCTGGGTGTCCTTGGGGAGTTCCCCAATCTCGTCAAGGAAAAGGGTGCCGCCGTCGGCCACTTCAAAGTAGCCCTTGCGCTCTGCGATGGCGCCGGTGAAAGATCCCTTTTCGTGTCCGAAGAGTTCTGCGTTGATGGTTCCTTCAGGGATTGCGCCGCAGTTCACGGCAAGATATTTGCCGCTTTTGCGGAGACTGTTCTGATGTATGATTTTGGGGATGTTTTCCTTTCCTACTCCGCTTTCTCCGGTAATGAGCACCGTAAGGTTTGTGGGAGCTATGGCCACGGCGGTTTCCAGCGCCCTGTTGAGCGCCGGATCGTTGCCAATTATATCGAACTTATTTTTCAGCTTTTGTAATTCCTGTGAATCCATGTATTACTCAAGTCAAAATTTTAATTCTGTGCAAAAATAGCATTTTTATGGCTATATTTGTATGCTGTCGACAATATTAAAAAAACATAGTATAAAATGAAAAAGACACTGAAATTATTGACATTGGCGTTTTTGGGCATTGCCACCGTCGCCTGCGCACCTGCCAAGCAGATGGCCAAGATGGCTGAGAACGTCATAGTTGAATGCAACCCTTCCGTACTTGAGGTTGTCGCAGGCCAGATCAACGCTGACCTCAACGTAACATATCCTGACGGATACTTCCATCCAAAGGCCATCCTGGAAGTTACACCAGTAATAGTATATGGCAACCGTGAGGTTGAGGGCACAACCCTCTACTATCAGGGAGAAAAGGTAAAGGACAACTTCAAAGTGGTTCCTTCTGACGGCGGCACAGTGGCCGAGAGGGTACGCTTCGCATACCAGGAGGGAATGGAGGACTGCTACCTTGAGCTCCGCGGAAGAGTGGGCTACAAGGGCCGCTACGTATATCTTCCTACAAGGAAGGTGGCTGACGGCGCCAACACCACCTATATGCTTGTAAAGCAGGACGGCCTGGTTCCTTTCAAGGCCGACAACTACCAGGAGATCATCAGTATGACCGAAGAGGGCCAGATCCTCTATACCATCAATTCTTCAGACGTTCGTTCTTCACAGCTTTCCAGCCAGTCCATAAAGGACTTCCAGGCCGCCTTGGACGAGATTGCCGCCAACGAGCGCAAGACCCTTGCCGGAACGGAGATCGTGGCATACGCATCTCCTGACGGAGGCCAGAAGCTCAACAACACCCTTTCAGAGAGGAGGGCCGGATCTGCAGAGAAGGCCTGGTCTTCCGTTACCGGAAAGCGTGATGCCGGAGATCCCGTGGTATCCAGCATCGGTCAGGACTGGGAGGGCTTCCAGGAGCTCGTTTCCAAGTCCAACATTGAGGACAAGGACCTTATCCTCCGCGTCCTTTCTATGTACAGCGACCCCGCCGTACGCGAGAACGAGATCAAGAATATGTCCGAGGTTTACAAGGAGCTCAAGGGAGAGGTCCTTCCTGAACTTCGCCGCGCCCGCTTCATTGCCAACGTAGAATTCAAGAATTACACTGAGGACGAGCTCAAGGCCCTCCTCAACGACAACATCAACGTCCTTGACGAGGAGGCCCTCCTTCACGTAGCCACCCTCGTAGACGACCTCAACAAGAAGGTCCAGATCTACAACCAGGCCATCGACCGCTTTGGAAGCGACAGGGCCCAGTTCAACCTTGGCGCCGCTTACCTCCAGGCCGGAGACCTCTCAAGGGCCGCCCGCGAGTTCGCAAAGGTAAAGGCACAGGACGCTGACCTCAAGAACGCCACCGGCGTCATCGCAATGCGCAACGGTGACTTCGTTACCGCTGCAAATTGCTTTTCCGCCGCAGGCGATGAGATTGGCAACGCCAATATGGGTATCATTGACATCCTCAACGGCAACTACGCAAAGGCCGCCCAGGAGCTTGCAAATGTTCCGGGATGCTGCCACAACACCGTTCTGGCATATATCCTCACCAACCAGCTGGACAAGGCAAAGGCAACCGCACACTGCCAGGATCCAAAGGTCAAGTATCTCCTTGCCATCATAGCGGCCCGTCAAGGCAATGTGGGTGAGATGAACTCCAACCTTGCACTTGCAAACGCCAACGCAGACCTTGCCGCAAGGGCCAAGAAAGACGTTGAATTCGCAGCCTTCAGAAGGTAAGTATTTATAATACATAAGTAATAGGGGTGCAATTTGTTGCGCCCCTTTTTGCATTTTGTCAGATTATTCGTATATTTGCACCCCCTAAAATATGGGGTAAAGAAACATAAATTATTTACTAACAATCATTTATGCCAACAATTCAACAATTAGTTCGCAAAGGACGCGAGACAATCGAGCTTAAGAGCAAGTCACGTGCCCTTGATGCTTGCCCTCAGAAGCGTGGCGTATGCTTGCGTGTGTACACAACCACACCTAAGAAACCTAACTCAGCTATGCGTAAGGTTGCACGTGTACGTCTTTCAAACGCTAAAGAGGTGAACGCTTACATTCCGGGAGAAGGCCACAACCTCCAGGAGCACTCAATCGTGCTTGTAAGGGGCGGTCGTGTAAAGGACCTTCCGGGTGTACGTTACCACATCCTTAGAGGAGCTTTGGATACTGCTGGTGTAGAAGGACGTCTTCAGTCACGTTCACTCTACGGAGCAAAGAGGCCTAAGAAATCTAAGAAGTAATTTTTATCACCTATTTATCTTTATTTAAAATGAGAAAATCGAAGCCTAAAAAGAGGATTCTACTTCCTGATCCTAAGTATCACGACACTAGTGTGACTCAGTTCGTGAACAATCTTATGTTACAGGGTAAGAAGAGTATCGCGTATTCTATTTTTTACGATGCCATTGATTTGGTAGGCGAGAAGATGAAAGATTCTGACAAGGCTCCTCTAGATATTTGGAGGCAGGCTCTCGAGAACGTGACCCCTCAGATCGAGGTAAAGTCACGCCGTATCGGTGGAGCTAACTTCCAGGTGCCTACTGAGTTGAGACCGGAGAGGAAAGTTTCACTTTCTATGAAGAATATGATACAGTTCGCCCGTAAGCGCTCCGGCCACTCAATGGCAGAAAAACTCTGCGCTGAGATAGTTGCAGCTTATAACAACGAAGGTGGTGCATTCAAGAGGAAAGAGGATATGCACAGGATGGCAGAGGCCAACAAGGCATTTGCCCACTTCCGTTTCTAGTATCTACGGTTAGATAGATGGCAAGGGATTTACAGTACACAAGGAACATCGGCATTATGGCCCACATTGATGCCGGCAAGACCACAACCTCCGAGCGTATCCTTTACTATACGGGCAAGACCCATAAGATAGGAGAGGTTCACGAGGGTGCGGCCACCATGGACTGGATGGCGCAGGAGCAGGAGAGGGGTATAACCATTACCTCCGCCGCTACCACCGCCTTCTGGCACTACGGCGGAAAGGTCTACCAGATAAACTTGATAGACACTCCGGGTCACGTAGACTTTACCGTGGAGGTGGAGCGCTCCCTGAGGGTTCTTGACGGAACTGTGGCCACGTTCTGCGCAGTTGGACGCGTACAGCCTCAGAGCGAGACCGTATGGCGCCAGGCAGACAAGTACAATGTTCCAAAGATTGCGTACATAAACAAGATGGACAGGGTTGGAGCTGACTTCCTGGCCTGTGTGGAAGACATCCACAACAAGCTTGGTGCTACGGCGGTTCCCGTTTGCCTGCCTATCGGGTCTGAGGACACCTTCGAAGGACTGGTTGACCTCATCTCCCGCAAAGCCATCTACTATAATTCTTCCGAAGAACTTGTAAACTTCAAGTACGGCGAGATTCCTGAGGATATGCTCGGGGAGGTAGCCGTATGGCGCGACAAACTGGTGGATGCCGCCGCAGAGTGCGATGACGACCTTATGGAGAAGTACTTCGAGAATCCGGAGTCCCTCACTGAGGAAGAGATCATCGCCGCCCTGCGCAAGGGCACCATCGGAATGAAGATAGTTCCTGCGTGCTGCGGTTCTTCTTTCAAGAACAAAGGCGTGCAGTTCCTGCTTGACTGCGTGATGAGGTATCTCCCTTCTCCTCTGGACAAGGGCGCAGTCAAGGGAACCAATCCTCGCAGCGGACAGGAGATTGAACGCCAGCCAAGCGCGGACGAACCGTTCTGCGGACTGGTGTTCAAGATTGCCACCGATCCATTCGTGGGCCGTCTGGCATTTATGAGGGTTTATTCCGGCCATCTGGATTCAGGTTCGTACGTATTCAACGTACGCTCCGGCCGCAAGGAAAGGCTGTCAAGGCTGTATCAGATGCACTCCAACCATCAGAACCCCATTGAGTTCGTGGAGGCAGGAGACATCTGCGCGGCGGTTGGCTTCAAGGACCTGCGCACCGGCGACACCATCTGCTCAGAAGGTCATCAGATCACACTGGAGTCTATGGAATTCCCTGATCCGGTTATCGGAATCGCAGTGGAGCCAAAGACCCAGCAGGATCTGGACAAGCTTGGAATTGCCCTTGGAAAACTTGCCGAAGAAGACCCTACCTTCAGCGTGAAGGCTGACCAGGAAACCGGCCAGACCATCATCAGCGGAATGGGAGAGCTTCACCTTGACATTATCATAGACCGCCTGCGCCGTGAATTTGGCGTGGAGATCAACCAGGGTGCTCCTCACGTAAATTACAAGGAGGCCATCACTGGAACCTGCCAGCACCGCGAGGTGTTCCGCAAGCAGACCGGCGGCCGCGGCAAATTTGCCGATATCATTGTAGAAATTGGCCCTGCAGACGAAGGAGTTTCAGGATTACAGTTCGAAAATGAAGTCAAAGGTGGCAATATTCCAAAAGAATTCATACCTTGCGTTCAGAAAGGATTTGAAATGGCAATGGCCAACGGAGTGCTGGCCGGTTACGAGATGCAGTCAATGAAAGTAAGGCTCCTGGACGGATCCTTCCATCCGGTAGATTCAGACGCCCTTTCATTCGAACTCGCAGCCAGGATGGCATTCCGCAATGCCTGCCCCAAGGCAAATCCGGTTCTCCTTGAGCCTATTATGAGCCTTGAGGTGGTTACACCTGAGGAATATATGGGAGACATTGTGGGAGACCTCAACCGCCGCAGGGGACAGATAGCAAATATGGATTCAACGTCCACCGGAGCCAGGATAATAAAGGCGTTCGTTCCGCTCGCAGAGCAGTTCGGATACGTTACAGTCCTCAGGACCCTGTCTTCAGGCCGCGCAACAAGTACGATGTCCTTTGACCATTATGCAGAAGTTCCTCCTACTCTGGCAAAGAGTATTGTGGAAAGAAGCGGTTACAGGTTCATCGAGAACAATGGAGATTAAAAAAAGAAAAAAATAAAAGAATGAGCCAAAAGATCAGAATTAAACTCAAATCATTCGATCATATGCTGGTTGACAAGTCAGCCGCTAAGATCGTTGAGACAGTGAAAGCTACCAATGCTAAGGTAAACGGACCTATTCCTCTGCCTACCAACAAGAAGATCTTCACTGTCAACCGCTCAACCTTCGTTAATAAGAAGGCCCGCGAGCAGTTCGAACTTGATTCTTACCGCAGGCTTCTCGACATCGAAGAGTCCAACGCAAAGACCGTTGACGCTCTTATGAAGCTCGAGCTGCCTTCAGGTGTTGAAGTTGAGATCAAAGTCTGATATCAGTCTTTGATTCATCGGGTCCCATAGCTCAGTTGGTTAGAGCATCTGACTCATAATCAGGGGGTCGCAGGATCATGCCCTGCTGGGACCACAAAAAAGGCCAACCGCAGACGCGGCTGGCCTTTTTGCGCCCAGCAGGGCATATATACCCCCCTGCGCCCCCAAGGGGGGTGGAAGGGGAGGAATCCCCTTCCGCTGCTTGCACAGCTATCCCCTCGGTCGGCCTTCGGCCTCCGAATATCGTTTGGTTCAGAAAAGGGCCGTTTCGTGAACCAAATTGTACTCAGAACCGGTTTTGTTCATCAGAGGGCCCTTTTCTGAACCAAATTGTATGAGGGCAAAAGCGTATTCGTGGAATTAACTATATTTGGGGTATGGAGATGAAGTATAGGTTTGGTTTTGATGTCCAGGGGCTGGTATTTTTCCTAGTTGTCATGATTCCGACTTGCGTTTGGATTGGCTTTCCTGCGCCGGATGATGTATTAAGGATGGAATCGGTGACACCGGTGTTAGATGTCATTGCATCGGTATTTCAAGTTCTTTCTGTTGCTTGCTTGTGCTTTGTCATCAATGAAAGGAGGAGCAAGTTGAGCCTTTCACCGCTTCTTTTTTTGACGATTACCTGCATTCTTACCTATTATCTTGGGTGGGTATTGTACTACTGTGGTATCGTTTCCCCCTGGATAATTCTGTTGCTGACTGTCCCGCCCTGTTTGGGTCTCATTCTCTTTGCGGCAGACAGGAAGAATCTGCCAGCAGTTCTATTTGCTGCTGGATTCGCGGTTTGTCATCTGATGTATGCTTACGGGAATTTTATAATGTGGAATTGCAGACCCCGGAGTCTCTTCCTATGATAATACCCCGGATTTCTCGCTTGGCATTCATCGGTATGTATTCCGTAATTAAAGAACTTTGACTTTCAGTTTGGCGTAGGCGCGCTCGACTTTGGCGAGGGCTTTCTCTACGGTTTCGTCGCGGGCAAGGAGGACGCCCATACGGCGATGGCCCTTGATGAACGGCTTGCCGAAGAGGCGGATTTGGACGTCCGGCTCGGAGAGCACATCGTCCAGGTTATCGAATTCAACCATAGTGGTGTCTCCCTCTACAACGATTGCCTTGGAGGCGCTGGGGCCGTAGAAGGTTACTTTGGGGATAGGGAGACCCAGTACGGCGCGTGCGTGCAGCGCAAATTCAGAGAGATCCTGCGATATCATAGTCACCATTCCGGTGTCGTGAGGACGAGGGGAGACCTCGCTGAAAAGCACTTGATCCCCGCATACGAACATTTCCACGCCAAATATGCCATAGCCGCCCAGGGCATCTGTAATCTTTTTGGCGATATCCTGAGCCTGCTCCAGGGCGCTCTGGCTCATTGGCTGGGCTTGCCAGGACTCGCGGTAGTCGCCGTCCACCTGATGGTGGCCCACTGGATTCAGGAACGTGGTGCCTCCTGCGTGGCGCACGGTCAGCAGCGTAATCTCGTAGTCGAATTTCACGAAGCCTTCGACTATTACTTCGCCGCCGCCTGCGCGGCCGCCTTCCTGGGAAATCTTCCAGGAATTGTCGGCGTCGGCCGGGGTCTTGCATACGCTCTGCCCGTGGCCGGACGAGCTCATAATAGGCTTCACCACGCAAGGAGTTCCTACCGCGGCGATGGCCGCGTCGAACTCCGCGCGCGTGGCCGCGAAGCGGTAGTTGGAAGTTGGAAGGCCCAGCTTTTCGTGTGCAAGCTGACGTATGCCTTTGCGGTTCATAGTGAGGAAGGTGGCATTGGCCGTTGGAATGACGTTATAGCCTTCCTTTTCCAGTTCCACCAGCGTTGGAGTGGCAATTGCCTCCACTTCCGGGATAATGAGATCCGGCTTTTCCTGCTCGATGATCTCCCGCAGGCGCTTCCCGTCCAGCATTGACAGTACATAACTGCGGTGAGCCACCTGCATTGCAGGTGCGTTCTCATAGCGGTCGAGTGCAATTACCTCAACCCCATAACGTTGCAATTCAATGGCAACCTCCTTGCCCAATTCCCCGGAGCCGCACAGCAGCGCCTTCTTGGCCACCTTTGTGAGGGGCGTTCCAATTTTTACCATAGCTTGATTAGATTGATATAGTAAAGATACGAAAAAAAAATACTTATCTTTAGGAGTCATTGGACTTAAAGACAGTTAATTCTAACCTCAAAAGTTGCAGATATGAAAAGATTTTTCCTTTTTGTAATGATGCTGGCTGGCGTTTCTGCCGCGGCTCAGCAGAGAAACAACGTAGTGCCGTCCTTTGCCGGCGCCGTTGAGGATTTCAAGCCTAACGTTACCAACCAGAGGGGACATCAGTACCCTATGGTAAACTCCCAGGGCGCAGTCCGCGCTCAACTCCGCGCTCCTCAGGCTAGTTCAGTACAGTTGGACATCGGCGGAAGGAGATATGAAATGGTAAAGGATGAAAACGGCGTATGGACCGGAACATCAGATCCCCAGGATGTTGGATTCCACTACTATCAGCTCAACGTTGACGGAGCATCCGTTCCGGATCCGGGCACAATCTATTTCTTTGGTGCAGGCCGATGGGGAAGCGGTATAGAGATCCCTTCAGCCGATATGGATTTCTGGCAGGTAAAGAACGTGCCTCAGGGAGTTCTCGAGGAGAGATATTACTGGGCTTCTACCACTGAGACAATGCGCCACTGCTTTGTATATCTGCCTGCAGAGTATAACAAGAACCCTAACAAGAAGTATCCTGTACTCTATCTCCAGCACGGAAACGCAGAGGATGAGAACGGCTGGGGCTCACAGGGCCACACCGCACAGATCCTTGACAACCTCATCGCAGAAGGAAAGGCTGTTCCTTTCATAGTTGTAATAGACTATGGCCAGGGTCAGAATATCCCTCTTATTCCTCAGTATGCTTCAAAGCTCCCTCAGGGACAGAACGGTGCTCCTAACGTATCTGACGCGTTCGCAGTTGTCCTGATCAATGATATCATCCCTATGATTGAGAAGGAGTATAGGGTAATTCCGGATGCACAGCACCGTGCAATGGCCGGTTTGTCAATGGGAGGCGGCCAGACCCGCAGGACCACGATGGCCAATCCTACTACCTTTGCTTACGTAGGCCTGTTCAGCGGAGGCGTTATGAGCGTTGAGGACGTTCAGAATTCCGCAGGTTACAAGGAGACCAACAAGGTGCTGTTTATGAGCTGTGGAAGCAAGGAGAATCCCAGGGTTATGGAAGCAGCCGAAGCACTTAAGGGAATTGGCGTAAACGCAGTGGGATATGTATCCGAGGGTACCGCCCACGAGTGGCACACCTGGCGTCGCAGCCTCTATCAATTTGCCCAGCTTCTTTTCAAATAGGCGTCAGAGTTAACAACCCCAAACCTTATGAAAAACCCCCTTCTTTTATTCAGCATTATATTGAGCCTTGTTGCGGGCAGCCTTGTTGTTGGGTGTAACCCAAAGGAACCAACGGGGGAAGAGTTACAAGCCCCGCCCGCCATTGACCAGACTCCAGCTCCGGATGAAGACTACATTCCCATAGTGGGAAGCACTCCGAGAGAAGACGAAGTAGCCATAGTGGGAGCGGCTGCTCCTGAACCGGGTATCGATCCGAAACAATACAACGTGGATCTGGACGTTGTTCCTGATATGAAGAAAGACAAGGAATACCTTATGCAGGTTAAGGTTGTCCTTCCAAAATATGAGACGGAGCCTTCCCCGGGTATGGTCCGTGGTTCTAAGGTCTTATATGCCGAGGCAGTGAATTATGTGCACGTTACTCCCATCGCTCCCGGTTTTGACATTAATCCTGCGGAGTCAAAGATAATTGAGTTCGATCCAACCGGCACGGAGGTCCAGTTCAAGATCATTCCCAGGGAGAAAGGTCCCCAAATGATAAGCGCAGAGGTTGAGCTGCTTCAGAATGCTGATGGTTCAGGTGATGTGAAATCAAAATCATCCGGCCAGGTTTCCGTAATAGTGAAGGTGGACGGATGGGGCATCATTGAAGGGGGCCTTAAGGATCTCTTTGGAGTAGTATGGAAGATATTCAAGAACTACTGGCCCGCTTTTGTTACTCTAGTCTTTGGTGCCCTTCTCTTTGTCGCCCGCAAATACATAAAGAAGAAAACCGGTTACGGTGGAGACGGAGAGAGTGAAGAAAGCGTAGGCGAAGAGAGCGAGAATGCTGATGAATAACATACAATGAACCCCGGAAATAATCTTCCGGGGTTCGCTGTATTTATGTGCCAGGTCAGGCTCTATTTGAACAGGAGCTGTGCGAACTGGTACAGGCTGCGACGCCAGGTATGCCACTCGTGGGCTGTGCCCTCTGAGATGTAACCGACGGCGTTCATTCCGATGCCCTTGAGAGCCTCGGCCGCTTCCATTACCCTTGGATTCTCCTTGCTTCCACAGCTCATAAACACGAGCTTGTTGGTCTGCTTGAATCCTGCTGCACCCTGAACATCTTCAACGCTGATGGTTCCGCCGCTGAACTGGCCTACGTATGCGAATGTGGTAGGGTTGGCGATGGTGATCCTGCGGGTCTGCATTCCACCCATTGAAAGGCCTGCGAGAGCACGGTGCTGTGCATCGGCAATTACGCGGTACTCTTTCTCAACCATAGGGATGATGTCCGTGAGGAGGACTACCTGGAAAGCGTCCGGACCGGCGTTGGCCTGGCGCTGTCCCGGCTGTGCAGGCTGCTGCGCAGGCTGCGGGGCGGGAGCGTACTGGCCAACAAGGTGGATGTTCTGGCTCTGGCCGTAGTCTATTACAACGATGAACGGAACGGCCTTGCCCTCTGCGATGAGGTTGTCAAGGATCTGTGCGGTGTGGCCCTGTGAGCCCCAGCCGTTCTCATCCTCTGCGTTTCCGTGCTGGAGGTAGAGTACAGGGTACTTCTTGTTAGGATTCTTCTGATATTCTGCAGGCAGATATACAAAGCAGTGACGCATACTCTCCGTGGCCTTTGACCAGTAGTACTTCTCTTCCAAAGCACCCTGAGGCACGTTCTTTACCTGCCAGAAATCCATATCGGCTGAAGGGATTTCTATACCGCTTCCCCAGCGGCCTGCGCCAAAGAAATAGATGGTTCCCGGATCCGGAACTGATGCTCCGTCTACGTTGAGCTGATAGTAGTGGAATCCAACGTCCTGGGGATCGGAAGTTCCGGTCCATACGCCGTTCTCATCCTTTACCATTTCATACCTCTTGCCACCGATGTCCAATTGAACGGAATTGGCCTGAGGGGCACGGAGCTGAGCGCGGACTGCGCCCTGGGAGTTTACCATTGGGTACTGATGTCCCCTCTGGTTGGTAACGTTAGGCTTGAAATCCTCAACGGCGCCGGCAAAGGACGGCACTACGTTGTTTCTCTGCTGAGCTGATGCAGCCAGGGCTGCCAGCATCATTACTGAAAGGAGTATGATTCTTTTCATTTCTTATAGAGTGTTAGTGTTATTGAAGTATCAGTTCATTTTCTTGGGTGTGGGAACGGGAACCTGGGAAGGTGAATAACCCGTAGCCTTGCCGAATACTGAGAAATCAAGGATGCTCAGAGGGCTGTTCTTTGGCCAGTCAAGCATTGTCAGGCGGACGAAGCGGCACTCTACAGGAGGGATCTCGTCAAATATCACGTTCCTTGGCACCTTGTTGTTGGAGGTGTCGAGCACTGTGGTGAAGTTCTCGCCGTCCATTGAAACCTCGATCTTGTATTTGTAGATAGGAAGAGCAGTAGCGCCACCGCCGAAGCCGAAGCCTCTTCCGCCGCCGCCGAACAGCAGCCTGGAGCCGTCAATCTTGAATGTCTGCACCCTGTCGCGGTCTACAGCAGGGGACAGGCTGATTGTGAGGGTTGGATTGGCGTCGTCATCGGCAGGCTCCCACCAGGTTGCTGTGGAGTTGTCAAGGGCGTATTCAGGGCCTCTTCCGGGCTTCTCGCTGGAAGCTACCTTTGCGGCTCCCGGTGATCCTCCGCCGGTGCTCCTGGTTGTCTTGCCTATGGATACGATTAAGGATCCGGAATCTCCCTTTGTAGGATCCTTTACTACACCCGGAGCCCACTGGGGAGTGTCGGTAACGTTGCAGACAAGGTTGCCGTCCTTGTCAACGGTAACTCGGTCCATACCGATGCGGCGTCCGCCGCTGCGGAGAACCACTGTATAGAACTGCCAGATGTTGCCGTCAGGTCCCGTAACCATACTTCCGTGCGCAGGTCCGGTAACTATGCCTTCAGTGCGGCGGAGCAGAGGGTTGTTGGATGCGTACTCATAGGGTCCCTGTACGTTCTTTGACTTGTAGTAACCCTCGGCATAGGTTCTCCACTGGGTTCCTGATGCAGAATACTGCAGGTAATAGGTTCCGTTGTGCTTGTAGATCCACGGTCCCTCTATCCAAGCCACATCGGGGAACTCGTTCTGCTCTCCCTGGCGCTCCCATACGTGGTCAGGGTTGAAGCTGAAATGATGGGTGATGGGGCCTACGAACTGGGTGATGTCATTGGGATCAAGCTTGACGGAATAGATACCGCTGATTGCCATTCCCGGCCAGAACAGGTAAGGCTGGTTGTTCTCATCTACATAGATGTGCGGGTCAAAACCCTGGCTCCAGCCGTGCTCGCGGTCAGGGGTGCCTTTCCACTGGCCCAGTACCGTGTACGGTCCAAGGGGATTGTCGGCCACCCATACGTTCATACTGTTACCGGTCATATAGAATTTGCCGTTGTAGGGGCAGACGTCAGGTGCAACGGGAACTCCGGCAACATAGTGGTATTCCCAGTTGAGCATATCGGAAGAAACCCAGGCGCCTCCACCTGTGCAGAACATATAGTATTTGCCTTCCCATTGGAAGACGCTTACGTCTCCGGAAGCGCTGCCCTGTCCTATTTCCATAGGAAGAGGGTTGCAGTAGCGTGCATCCTTACCCAGTGTCTGGGCATTGAGCAGGCCGGCCGAGAACAATACGGCGGCTGCAAGAAGGATAAGTTTTTTCATAATATCGTTATTTAAAGAGAACTTCGTATACTGTTGCCGCGTACTCAGGGTGGCTGGCGGGGCTCTTTATCTCAAGAGCGTCCGCACCCTGGGTCCACTTTACCTTTTCCTTGCTGCCGAGCATCCTGATGGAGGATATCTGCTGATAGTAAGGAGATGATTTGCCAAGGGCCTTTACATTGAGGCTCCCGGCAGTTGGTTCCATACAGAAGACGTAAAGCTTTCCGTCCTTTGTGGTGAAGCGCACGTCGCCGGCCTGATAGGTGCGGACGTCCCTTACGCCTCCAAATGTGCCCCTGGCTTGGTTCTCCATAGAAGGGCCTTCTCCGTAGATCTTCCAGGGACGGGTGCCGTAGATGGCCTGGCCATTGTCGTCAATCCATCGGCCTATGCCTTCAAGGATTGCGAGCACATCGTCCTCAAGGTCACCTTCCGGAGTCTGGACAATGTTCAGCAGGAGGTTGCCGTTCTTGCTGACCACGTCTATGAGCATCTGGATGACCTGGTCGGAAGTCATATACCTCTGGCCGCGGCGGTAGTACCAGTCTCCAATGGAGGTGTCAGTCTGCCAGGGATCGGGGCTGATATCGGCCACGGCGCCTCTTTCAACGTCAAGGACGCCCATTCCCTGCGAATCGTGCTTGCAGGTGTATACGGCCTGGGTGTTGCCGTTGAAATCGGTCACGGAATTGTACAGGTTGGCCACCTGGCATCTTCCAACGTAGTCGAACGGGAAGCCGCTGTCTGAATAGAGCAGGTCCGGATGATACATATCCACAAGCTCCTTGATCTTGTAGTACCAGTCAACCTGCCAGGCAGGGTTCTTTGTCAGCCATTCCGTATCGGACTTGTCGGCCTTCTGGTGATAGAGGTCGGCATATACGGGGTCGTTGCCGTCGTAGGGGACGCCGGCGTAGACTCCTGCGGTATCGGCCTTATGGGCGGACTGGAACCAGGTGTAACTTGCTCCCAGGTGCTCGGAAACCCCAAAGTACAGGCCTTCCTTCTTTGCCGCCTGCTGCCACAGTCCAACTACGTCCTTCTCAGGGCCTTTGTTTACGGAGTTCCACTTGTTCAGTTTGGAATCCCAGAGGAAGAAGTTGTCGTGGTGGGTACCCATACTTACAAAGTACTTGGCGCCTACCCTTTTATAAAGCTTCATCAGCGCTTCGGGGTCCCAGCGCTCGGCTTTCCACAGTTCCACTATGTCCTTGTATCCGAACTCGGAAGGATGGCCGTAGGTGGCCACGTGGTACTTGTTCTGCCTTGAGCCCTCCACGTACATATTTTTTGCGTACCAGTCTCCCTCGCGGGGAACGGCCTGAGGCCCCCAGTGGGACCAGATGCCGAATTTAGCGTCGCGGAACCACTCAGGAACCGTGTATTGCTGCAATGACTCTTCTGAAGAATCAAACTGGCCTGTTCTGTACGGTAAAGCCTCGTTCTGCGCCCGGAGCACAGGGCAGAAACACATAAGGCACAGGCCTAAGATCAAGCGGGCTGGTGTTTTCATCTCAGGAATATTCTGCGGTCAGTTAGTTTCTCAAATATACTAAAATAATTGAGATACAGCGGTGTTATTCAAGCATAAAATTAATAAACCAATCCAGGTCGGCGGCAGAAATTGCGTATTCCGGGAAAGCGGTGTTGAGGTATTTGTATGCCTGTTTCTGGAGGCGTTTGTCCGGGTCCGGTTCGTCAACCTCCAGGGTTGTGAAGCCGCGGCCGTAGAATCCGTAACCGGAGGTGAGGACATTCTTGGCGCTGCGGGTCTGGCCCGTGCCCTCTGAGGAGAGGGATGTGAGTTCGTAATCAAGGGCTATGTCACCGCCCTTCATTCCAAGCAGGGCCTCTATGATCATAGCAACGCCGCCGGTGCGGTCTGCGCCGGAACGGCAGTGGAACGCCACGTGGCGGCCTTTCTTGAGCTCTTGGATAATCCAGGCCACGTCACGGACAATGGCGGGGTCGTCGAATGGATTGTGGAGGGCGATGTCAGTCATTATCTGGCAGTAGTCTGCTCCGGGAATCTTGGTAAGGCCCAGGGAGCGGGTATGGGTCATACACTGGTTGCCCCAGAGGCCCTCGTTGGTGACGCCGCGGAGGTCCATATCGGCATCTATGCCGATGAATTGGAGGGCTTTTACGGATTCGTCGTAGAGGGTGTAACGGGCGGGGTCTCCAATCTGGCTTTGGGCGGCCTGGTGGAGGGGGTTGCGGCAGCGGTCACCGCCGCAGTTGTCGCCGTAGGCGCCGTGGTATTCCCCGTCAATGCTGCCGGTGCGGAAGAGCAGGCCGTATTTTACCCTGCGGCCGTCTATGGTGGGCCAGCCGCCAATGTCACGGGCGTTGACACAGTCCCTGATGTTTAGCATACGTACAAGGCCTTCCGTCTTGAAAGTGCCTTTGAGGACGGTCTTGGAACCGTCTTTAACCTGATAGGTGTAATACCTTTGGGGGATGAGGTTGGTCATAAGGAACTTGGTGCCTTTGACGGTTTCCGTGAGGACCACAGTCCCTTTCTTCCTGGCCTTGCGGCTTTCCGACAGGATTACTGTGTAGGTTCCGTCAGGCGTTCCTTTCCAGTTGATCTCTACGGTTACAGGCTTGTCCCAGGCAAACCTTTCCGGGAATTCTTCTTTGTTGTCAAAGTAACTGGCCTGTGTGCCGAACCCACTGTACGGGCCGTGGGACATAAACTTCTGGACAACCTGGTTTTCAAGGTTCACCACAGGAATCTTCTGGGCAAATGAAGTCTGGCAGATGCCAAGGAGCATCAGCGGAAGCGATGCCAGGAGGGTGAGGAATCGTCTGGTCATAGGATTATTACGCTTATGTGATTACTCAAAGATAAGAAAATTCACTAAATTACAGTCGTGAAAATTATAGTTGCACCGGATTCGTTCAAAGGGTCGCTGACTGCGGCGGAAGTGGCGGAGGCTGTAAGCGCCGCCCTGGCCCAGGCTATGCCTGGGTGCGAGGTGCGCTGCCTGCCCGTCTCCGACGGAGGAGAGGGGCTGGTGCAGGAGCTCGCGCCCGCGCTTGGAGCCGCCTTTGTCAGCGCGCAGGTACACGGGCCGCTTGGAAGGATGAAAAGCGCCGCCTATGCGGTGAAAGGGGAGTTGGCCGTCATAGAAATGGCGGCGGCAAGCGGGCTTGAACTGCTCAAGCCGGACGAACTGGATGTGATGAATGCGGATAGCAGGGGACTGGGAGAACTGATCCTGGACGCGCTGGACCGCGGATGCAGGGATTTCCTGATAGGGATAGGCGGGAGCGCCACCAATGACGCAGGAATGGGGATGCTTCACGCTCTTGGCTGGCGGTTCTCTGATGCCGCAGGAAAGGAGTTAAGCCCAAAGGGCGCCTCCCTTGAAAGAGTCGTGTCCATAGATGGATCAAATGCCGATGCGCGGTTGCGCGAGGCCCGCTTCAGGGTTGCGTGCGACGTGGACAACCCGCTCTACGGGCCGGAAGGTGCCGCTGCGGTCTTCGCCCCTCAGAAGGGGGCGGACCCGCGGCAGGTGGAGGCCCTTGACCGGGGCCTGCGCAATTTCGCGCACATCGTGCGCGGGCAGTCAGGCGCAGACCTCCAGGCGGTGCCGGGAAGCGGCGCGGCCGGAGGCGTTGGCGGTGCTTTAAGCGCATTCCTGGCCGCGCCGCTCCTCCCGGGCGCTCACCTGGTCCTTTCCGCCCTGGGCTTCGACGCCCTGGCCGCCGGCGCTGACCTGGTCATCACCGGCGAGGGCAGCCTTGACGCCCAGAGCCTTCACGGCAAGGCCTGCTTTGCAGTGCTGGAGCACTGCCGCAGCCTGGCCGTTCCGGCCGTCGCCATCTGCGGCATAGCCAAGGACCCCGAAGCCCTCTCCACCCTTGGATTTGAAAAAATCCTCCCGGTCAAACCGGGAGGACAGTCATTGGAAGAGGCTATGCGCAGGGATGTGGCCCTTGCCAACATCCGCGCCGCCGTCTTGAATCTATTTGGCCCAGGCGGCTCCTTCCGGAGTCCTTCTCCAGGCGAAGTATGAATCCATAACCCAGAGAGATTTCTCGTCAGGGACAGGTCCGGCAAACGGCTTGTCTCCGCTCAGGTACATTGCCTTGGAGTTCTCCAGGGTGAATTCCGGCCACTGGGGCAGTCCTTCTCCGTTAGGGTCTCCGTACTTTGCAAAGTTGGTCCAGTAGTCTCCAATAATGTCTGACAGGGCCTTGTTTGTGGGCATTGACTCGTCCGGATTCTGGAATACGAATGCCACGTCCTGGCCGTGAGGCGATCCCTGGCCGTATCTTGGAGAATCCTCCGGATACTCAGGATGCTGGTCAAAGTAGTACAGGAACACGTTGGATTTGCCCTTCTGTGCCTGCAGGCGGCACCAGATCCAGGTATGCCATCCAAATGCGGCGTCGCGCATAAGGTCGCGTCCGGACTTTGGAACCGTGGTTTCCGTAACGGGATATGCCTCCAGCAGCTTGTCCGTGAAAGGACCGAACCTCTGCTCTATGGAAGCCCTGTGCAGCTTGGGATCCCTCTCGCGAGAGAAGCTTGCGCCCTCGTCAGAGTTGTATCCAACCAGGATGTTCACGTCGTTGAAGTTTCCGTTCTCGTACATACGGTACTGGTCGTCAGGGATTACGTAGCCGTCCACTATAGGCCAGGCGCCTCCCGTAACGGGACCGCCCACGAACTTTGAGGCGTCAACCGCGCGCAGGTCCGCAAGCGAGCTTGCTCCCATTGCCGCGGCAAAGGCCTCTCCGTCCTTCTCCGCCACGCTCAACAGCTTCATATTCTCTCCCGGATAGGAAGTTGGCCTGTAAGGGCCGAACGATCCGCCGCTCTGTGATATTGCACTGCGGAACAGCCCCTTGGCCAGCGGAGAAGCACACAGCATACTTACTGATATACCTCCGGCAGATTCGCCAAAAATGGTTACGTTGCCGGGGTCTCCGCCAAACTTCTCAATATTGTTCTGCACCCACTTGAGAGCGGCAATCTGGTCCAGGATTCCGTAGTTCCCTGAAACGCCCTCCGGATTCTCCTTGCTCAGCTCCGGCAGCGCCAGGTAACCCAGCCATCCCACGCGGTAGTTGATGGTGACCAGCACCACGCCCTTGCGTGCAAGCGGCGCTCCGTCAAACTGTGCGGCGTTGCCTCCGCTGAATCCGCCTCCGTATATCCATACCATTACAGGCATCTTGTCCTTTGGCGTCTTTGCAGGACTCCAGATATTAAGGTACAGGCAGTCCTCGCTGTATTCGTCCATATTGCGGCCTCCCTGGATAGGACCCTTTGAGAACTGTGAAGCGTCACGTACGCCGTCCCAGGGAATCACCGGCTGCGGCGCCTTCCATCTGAGGTCTCCCACTGGAGGTGCGGCAAACGGGATGCCCTTATAAATTGCCATTTCTTCATTTACGACGCCCTGGATTAGTCCTCCTTCCACTTTTACCAGACCCGGCTGGGATTTGGCGCAGGAGCACAGCGCTCCAATGGCCAGGGCAAACAACAACAGTTTTTTCATAATATGATTTAGTTTGAATTAGAATGCTGCTATGATATAGTACATCATAAGGCCTGAACAGATTATGTTCAGCCCTGTGGTACACATAAATCCGGCAAAGGCGCCTATGGAAGCCTTGAAAGACGCCCACACGCCCTTGTCCTCAAATATGAAATCCGCCAGGAAGGCGCCCAGGAGGCTGCCCACTATCATTCCCACAGGCGGTATGAGCAGTCCTGCAAACAGGCCTATGATGGCTCCCCTGGAAGCATATTTGCTGCCTCCGGTGAGTTTTGTGGTATAGGAAGGTATTATGTATCCCACGACTGCCACCACTATCACTATGGCCAGCCATATCAAGAGCAATTTGGTGCTTATGGGATCTCCTTTCCCCGCACGCCCATAAAAGTACATCAGCAGGACGCCCAGCCAACTGAGCGGAGGACCCGGAATGCCGGGGAAGAGGCTTCCAATGATTCCTATTACTCCCGCAACCACGGCAAGGATTGCCAAAACTAACATAATCGCATTTTCTTAGTATATTTGTAAAGATAACCAAAGAATAAAGAATAGGGATATGTTTTCCAAGGAAATTTACCTCAAAAGACGCCGCGAACTTGCCGCAAAGATGGCAGGAGAAGGCGGAATAGCAGTTTTTCTGGGCAACGTGGAGGCTCCGGCGCAGTATGGTGACAACTGCTACAAATGGCGCCAGAACAGCACCTGGCTGTATTACTTCGGGATTGACGAACCGCGTTTTGCCGCGGTCATCGACCTGGACAGCGGCAAGGAAACCATCTTTGCCGATGACTTTGAGGTAGACGACATCATATGGATGGGCCCAATGCCTTCCGTGGCAAGCCTCGCCGCCGGAGCGGGCGTGGATAACAGCGCTCCATACTCCAAGCTGGACTGGGTTGTGTCAGAAGCCATCGTCAAAGGCCGCAAGATACACATCATCCCCCAGTACAGGTATTACAACAAGCTCAAGATGCAGCAGCTTGGCATCACCCAGCCTTCAGAGGCGCTCATCCGAGCCATAGTCTCAATGAGGCTCGTCAAGGAAGACTTTGAGATTGCAGAACTGGATAACGCCTGCGACCTTGGCCAGCAGATGCACACCATTGGAAGGAAGGGCATCAAGCCCGGCGTCATAGAGCAGGAGATAGTAGGCAATATGGAAGGGCTGTCGCTGTGCAAGGGCTGGGGCGTTTCTTTCCCCACCATCCTCACGCAGCACGGAGAAATTTTCCACTGCCACGCTCACGACAATGTAATAGAGCCCGGCAAGCTTCTGGTGATTGATGCCGGAGTGGAGAACAACAACCACTACGCCTCAGACTTCACCAGGACATATCCTACCGGAGGAAAATTCACCACAAAGCAGAGGGAAATCTACCAGATAGTCTACGAGTGCAACGAGCTGGCGTTCTCCCTGACCAAGCCGGGAACCGCATACAGGAACGTCCACCTTGCAGTGGCCGCCCATATGCTTGAGAGCCTCAAGGCCCTTGACCTTGTGCGCGGAGACGTCCCCCAGATGGTTGCAGACGGAATTGCAGGCCTGTTTATGCCTCACGGCCTCGGCCACAATATGGGAATGGACGTACACGATATGGAGGACCTTGGAGAGGATTATGTAGGATACGATCCTGACCAGAAGCGCTCCACCCAGCTTGGCCTGGGCAGCCTCCGTATGGCAAGGCGCCTGGTTCCGGGCAATGTGGTTACGGACGAGCCCGGTATCTACTTCATTCCCGCCCTCATAGAGAAATGGAAGAACGACGGCAAGGCAAAGGACGTTGTCAATTACTCCAAGCTGGAGTCTTACTACAACTTTGGCGGAATCCGCCTGGAAGACGATGTTCTGGTAACCCCTGAAGGAGCCCGCAGGCTGGGCCCCAACAGGCTCCCAATTGCCCCTGACGACATAGAAACAGTAATGAATCAAGAATAATTATGGGTCTTTTAGATGGAAAGGTTGCCCTTATCACGGGAGCAGCCAGAGGAATAGGTAAGGCGATAGCCCTTAAATTCGCCCAGGAGGGCGCTGACATAGCGTTCACCGATCTTGAAATTAACGATGTAGCAAAGCAGACAATAGAGGAACTTGAGGCCTGTGGCCACAAGGTTAAGGCATACGCCTCCAACGCCGCAGACTTTAAGCAGACCCACCAGGTTGTGGAAGAGATTCTCAAGGAGTTCGGCCGCATAGACATCTTGGTGAACAACGCCGGCATCACACGCGACGGCCTTATGCTCCGTATGGAGGAGAAGCAGTGGGATGCGGTTCTCACAGTGAACCTCAAGTCCGCTTTCAACTTCATACACGCGCTTACCCCTGTTATGGCAAAGCAGCGTGGCGGCAGCATAATCAATATGTCTTCCGTAGTGGGAGTGTCCGGCAACGCCGGCCAGTGCAACTACTCCGCCTCCAAGGCGGGTCTCATAGGCCTCACAAAGTCAATCGCAAAGGAGATGGGTCCGCGCGGAATCAGGGCTAACGCCATAGCGCCGGGCTTCATCATCACTGAGATGACCGGAGCCCTTCCTCAGGAAGTCCGCGACCAGTGGGTGAAGACCATCCCCCTGAGGCGCGGCGGCACCCCTGAAGACGTTGCCAATGTGGCTCTCTTCCTGGCAAGCGACCTTTCTTCCTATGTCAGCGGCCAGGTAATCAACTGTTGCGGAGCTATGGCTTGTTGATGGACCCCTTTTTCGCTAAGCTTGACTTGAAAACTTCTTGCAGGGCATTGGCAGATTTGCTGATGCCCCGTTTGTGCATAGTCTGCGGCCGTCCCCTGAACCTGCGCGAGGAGCATATCTGCCTTGGCTGCGAGATGGATTTCCCCTACACCCGCTTCTGGGAGAGCACCCACAACGCTATGGCGGATGAATTCAACTCCCGCATCGTTGTGCCCGATGGCGTGCGCGAGCGCTACTGCTATGCGGCGGCGCTGTTCTTCTACAACTCCCAATCCGGATATAGGAACATAGCGCGCGAACTGAAATACAATTTCAGGATTGCGCAGGGGAAGGTGTTTGCCCGACGCCTGGGCGAAGCGCTTGCGGGCGCTGAGCATTTTGCCGATGTGGACGCCGTAGTCCCGGTGCCCCTGCACTGGACGCGGCGCTGGAAGAGAGGCTACAACCAGGCGGAGATAATAGCCCGGGAGGTTGCCGCCGCGCTGGACGCGCCTTTGCGCACTGACATCCTTTCCAAACCACGCCGCAGGACTTCCCAGGTGCGCTCCAACGCGCAGGCGCGCGGCGCTAACATCTCCGGGGCATTCAAAGCGAATGTGCCGGAGGGCATCCGGCACATCCTGCTTGTTGACGATACTTTCACTACGGGTTCTACGCTTGCGGCTTGTTACGCCGCGCTGCGCGAATGCGTCCCTGGGGACGTGCGCATAAGCGCGGCCACCCTTGCATTCGTAAGGAACCGCTAGAATGTCATATCCTTTATTGCTACGTTCAGGAAGGCGTCGCTGACATTCCAGGTCTGCTGCTTCCCAAGCTTGTATGTTGCGCTTGCGGGGATGTTTGCTGAGCTGGCGCCGAACTTCACGGTATATGTTCCAGGAGCGGCCTCCCAGCGGTTTACATCCTGGTTGAATGAGGCGAGCTCGTAGTTGGAAACGGTAAATGTGAGAACCTGGCTCTGGCCCGGCTGGAGCATTCCGGTCTTGGCAAATGCCTTGAGTTCCTTCTCAGGCTTTACCATTCCTCCTGCAGGAGCGGATACATAAAGCTCTACTGCCTCTTTTCCTGCAACCTTTCCTGTATTGGTGACGGTAACGGTTGCGATGAATCCGTCAGCGGTGGCCTTTACGGTAGGCTTGCTGTAAGAGAAGGTGGTGTAGCTGAGGCCGAATCCGAACGGATATGAAACAGCGCGGTCTGCCTTCTCAAAGTAGCGGTATCCAACCCAGATTCCTTCCTCATAGTTGGTGTAATCCACATCCTTTACAGGGTTGCGGTTGTTGCCCTGGTTGCCCCTGACATAGTCGTAAGGGAAGTTCATTGAGGACGGATGGTCAAAGTATGACATAGGGAAGGTCATAGGGAGCTTTCCTGAAGGGTTGACCTTGCCGGCGATGATGTCTCCAACTGCGTTTGCGCCTTCCTGGCCGGGAGACCAAGGGAGGATGATGGCGTCTACGAGATACTTCCAGGAGTTGGTCTCCACAACGCCGCCCACGTTAAGGACAACGATTACCTTCTTGCCAACCTTATGGAATGCGGTGGAAACGTTGTTAATGAGTTCCTGCTCGTTCTGGGAGAGGTTGAAGTCGTCCGGAACCTTGCGGTCCGCGCCCTCACCTGCGTTGCGGGTGATCACGATGACGGCAACGTCATTGCGGCCGGCCTCAGCTGTAACAGCGGCGGCAGGAACTTCGATATTGGCAAGAACTGAGCCTCCGAAGCCTCCGAATCCACGGTTGTTGGTAGCGGTGAGCTGCCTTGTTGCGTTCTGGAAGTTGATGTAAGCCTGGTAGTAGTTGATGAGGGACTGGTCTACCCTGAATCCGGCGTTCTCGAGGCCTTCCTTCATATTTACCACATATGCCTTGTTCACGTTTCCGGAACCGGTTCCACCGGCTACGAATTCAAGTGCTCCTATTCCATACAGGGCAACGTTCTCGCCGCCCTTCAGAGGCAGGGTGTTCTGCTCGTTGCGCAGAAGCACAATTGCCTCTGCCGCGGCATCGCGTGCAACCTTGGCGTGGGCCTTGAGGTCCGGCTTGTTGGAGTAGTTGTATTTGCGGAAGGCAGGGGTCTTTACAATGTAGTTGAGCATATTGCGGACGTTCCTGTCCAGGTCGGCCTCGGAGAGGGTGCCGTTCTTAACGGCGTCAACGATGCGCTGGATCTCGGTCTCGTTGCCCGGCTCCATAAGGTCGTTTCCTGCGGCTGTGGCATCGGCGGTTGCAGCCTTGCTGCCCCAGTCTGTCATCACTATTCCTTCATATCCCCAGTCGTTGCGCAGGACCTTGGTAAGGAGGTCTTCGCTCTGCTGGGTGTATTTGCCGTCAAGCTTGTTGTAGGAAGACATCACCGTCCAGGGCTTTGCCTTCTTGATGGCAATCTCAAAGTTCTTGAGATAGAGTTCGCGGAGGGCGCGTGCGCTGATTATGGCGTCGTCTTCGTTACGGTTGGTCTCCTGGTTGTTGGCGGCGTAGTGCTTGATTGAGGTTCCTACGTTGTTGGACTGAACTCCCTTGATGTAAGCGGCGGCCATATTTCCGGAGAGGACGGGATCCTCAGAGAAGTACTCGAAGTTACGGCCGTTGAGCGGGTTTCTGTGCAGGTTTACGCCAGGTGCAAGCAGAACGTCCACTCCGTACTCCAGGACCTCGTTTCCCATTGCGGTGGTCACTTTCTCCACCAGGTCAACGTCCCAGGAAGATGCCAGGAGGGTTCCGATAGGGAATCCTGTGCAATAGAAAGTCTCTGTTGTTCCCTGGCGGGTAGGATTGATGCGGAGGCCGGCGGGGCCGTCGGCCAGGTAGGTTGTAGGAATGCCGAACCTTGCAAGGGGACGGGTGTTTCCGGCGGCTCCCTGTACAGGGCCTACGGCCTGTCCGGAGGTAACGCCGTTCACTACGGCGGCGCGGGCTCCGCCCACGCAAAGGGTGGCTTTCTCCTCAAGGGTCATTGCCTTGAGAACCTGCTCTATGTTATCCTTTGTGAGGATTGGCTGAGCAAAGAGGGGAAGGGCGCAGAAAAAGGCGCCCAGGGCAATCATCAGTTTTTTCATAAGTGGGTATTTTGTAACCTCTAAGATAGCAATTTGCTAAAAATAATGACTACATTTAAAAGCTAAAACCAACAAAAAAGATAGAATTATGAGAAAAGCTTCATTTGCAATTGCACTTATTCTTTGCGCCGCGCTGTCTTTGGGAGCACAGGCACCTGCAGGAATGACTTCGGCCCAGTTGGCTGGTTTTTCCTTCCGTATGCCGGAAATCCAGTGCGGACAGCAGTTCAAGGATATCAACTACGCAGGTGACGGAGAGGTATACCACAATCTGGACATCTACCTTCCAAAGGAAGTCAAGGCGTCCTATCCGGTTGTAATCCACATTTATGGAAGCGCCTGGTTCTCAAACAATTCCAAGGGAATGGCCAACCTTGACAGCATAGGTCAGGCCCTGCTGGACGCCGGCTACGCCGTTGTGGCTCCCAACCACCGCTCCAGCGCCGACGCCAAGTTCCCCGCACAGATAAATGACATCAAGGCCGTCATCCGCTTTGTAAGGGCCAAGGCGGCGGAATATAAGTTCGACACTTCTTTCATTGCAATCTCCGGCTTCTCTTCCGGCGGACACCTGTCCTCACTTGCCGGAGCAACCAGCAATATCAAGAAAGCAAAGGTAGGGGAGTACGATGTGGACCTTGAAGGTTCTGTTGGACCCTACACATCTTACAGCAGCGCAGTTGACTGCGTTTGCGACTGGTCCGGCCCTATCGACCTCCTGAATATGGAATGCGAGTGGGAGCGCCCTTGGGGCGGCACCCCTGAAGAAGCTCTCCTTGGCGTGGAATACAACGGCCAGGACGACCTTTTCCGCACCATCAGCCCAATCACCTATCTGGATCCTTCAGATCCTCCGGCAATAATGTTCCACGGTACAAAAGACAATGTGGTTCCGCACTGCCAGGGCGTAGAACTGTACGATGCCTGGAAGAACTGCGGAATACCCACAATGCTCTATCTAGTAGAAGGCGCGGGCCACGGAATCAACCTTTTCGTGAAGCCTTGGCTTTCAGAGATGGTTGAATTTGTAAACGTGGTCCGCGCTTCCAAGCGCTGATATTTTCAGCTGTTTTTACTGCTGCCTCTGAGGCGCTCCGCCCGGGAATCCTCCAGGGAAACCGCCCGGGAATCCACCCGGCGCGCCCTGGGGTCTCTGACCGGGTGCACCTTGCGGCCTCTGGCCCGGTGCGCCCTGAGGTCTCTGTCCAGGGGCTCCGCCCGGGAATGCTCCGGGGCCTGGGCCTGCCTGGGGAACAAGGTTCCATTTAACAGTCCAGTGCAATGACTCGCCCGGTTTGAGGGAGGTGTAAGGGCCCTGGCACTCAAGTTCCATAAATGTCTTGCCTACATTCACATAAACCTGGATTTCCGCCTCGCCCGGAGCTTCCTGTCCTTCTTCGAGGTCCTGGAAGCGCTTCATAAGCATAAGGCCGTGGTTGATGAATGTGTACCATCCCTTTCCATTGGCGTTTACCTTACGGTTCTGGGGAGCGGTGTCTGCCTCGTAGATTGCAATTCCGTTCTGCTCCTTGAAAGGAAGCAGTCCGGCAGGGGTTATGGACTCGAACGGGGCCTGGAAAATTACCATACCTGCGTTAGGAACGCGGGTGATCTCCCAAGGAGCTACGCTTCTCTCAGTGTCTCCCTCATTGGTGATGGTGTAGGTGACAAGGATTGAGTTGTCAGAAGGGTCCGTTGCGAATTCCTTGCTGATGCTGTATTTGAACCTCTCGGAAACGGGTCCGTGAAGCCTGAGCACTCCGCCGTCCTCGGTTGCCGTGAACGGCATTGTGTCATACTCCGGTACGGGAGGCCAGTTCCATTCCTTCTGGGGACTGGTCCAGAAAGTGCTTCCAAATGCGTTGGGCATCTGGATCTGGGAGATAGCCTCGGCATCGCCATATTTGAAGGAAAGGATCTTTCCTCCGTGGGCGGCATCCACTATCATTGAAACCTCTCCCACGGAAATCTTGTACTGACCTTCCTCGAGAGGCTCGATTGCCGGCGCCGCGAACATTGTTGCGCAGCTGAACAATAAAGCGGTTACAGCCGTAAATAAAGTTTTCATATTCTATTAATTTAAGATAGAAAAGTTAAGATAGGTGTCAATCGTTACTAGAATACCCTGCGGGATACCCAAGGCTTTGCGGCCTTGTCGCAGAGACCCTGGAAGTATGCCTTGAGGTCTTCCCACTTGTAGTAAGGACCGGAAACCGGCTGGATGTTCTCAAAGGTGATCTCTTTCTCATTGTAGAGGACCTTGGTGAGAACTTCGTCCTTCTTGTTCTTGTAGAATATCATCTGGCAGTTTGTTGCCATAGGAACCTGGAAGAATGCGTACCAGCCGTTGTTGTGAGCCTCGCGGTATGGGAAGTTGCGGTGTTGTGTGTCATCAACTCCCATAAGCGCAAAGAGAGGAAGGATGGAGGTGTCGTGTCCGAAACGGAGGTCCGCCACCCTGTGGCTGCCGGGCTGTATGGCTGCGTCAGCCTTCTCGATGAAGTCTTTCATAAGAGGGATGATGGCGTAGCGGATAACGTCTCCCTGCTCAACTGAGCCTGCCCACATACGGTAGATGTTGTCGTTGCCGCTGGCCCAGAAGTAAACGAGCTCCTCAGGAGTGAAGTACTTCCTGAAGATGTCAATTCCAAGGAAGTCTACGTCCTGGCAGTAGCTGCCGGTGGTATATATGGCGCGTACAAAGGACTCAGGGTTTCCGAGCACCTTGAGCGCCTGGTCGAGGTTTGTGAACAGAGGGGTCAGGAAGCGGGTGAAATCATATCCCGGGGTGCCGGTGGCTGCCCTGAACGGGGGAACTACGGGAGCGGCGGACCTGGAGCCTGAAAAAGAAGAGGGCATCCTTGGTGCTGCCGGCGGGTCTGTGGGCCTGCGGATGTTGAGGCTGGGGTTGATATAGGACATATACTTCTCCGTGCTGGTGAAGGTGAAGTCTCCCTTAGGGAACTTCTCCTTGAGGCTGTTGGTGAAGTTGCACATACTTACAATGCAGCGGAAGTTTGTGCTGGAGAAGCTGTCAACCTCATAGCGGTCCTTGTTCTTGAAAGCATCGGGGAACCTCTGGAACATCCTGGCAGCCAGCGTCTTGTGCTCGCGTGCTCCACGCGGGGTCAGAGAGCCTTCCATTCCCTTGTGAGCGTCAACTACTGTGTTGACCATCTCGTACAGGTCCTTTCCTTCCTGGGTGAGGAGTCCCATCCTGTCAAGGAAGGCGAAGCCCTGCTGGGCGGTGCGCGCAAAGGTGGAGTTCTGCTCGTATCTTGAGCCGTGGCGTCCGTAATGTGAAATATAGAATGGTTTGAATCCCTTGGGGGCCGGTGTATCCTCTATGGGATTGAACTCGTAGGAATGCATATTGTTTGCGGCCCTGTCAGGGTTCTCTGCTATGAGCCTCAGCGCCTCTTCCTGAGCGAAGACGTTAAAGCTGAAGATCATCAGCAAGGATAGAAAGAAAAATTTTTTCATAACTAGCTATATCTTATTTTGAATATTCAATATCCAAATATAATAAAAATATTTTAGAATAATATATTCTAAGGGATTGTTACAAAATAGGTGCGGTGGGAAGAGTTTTATGTAAAGTCGTAGATTATGTAAAGTAACCCCGCCCACAAGTGCGTAGAAAGCCGTTTTGAACGGGATTCACTTTACATAATATCATCAGTATTTCTGCTGCAAGTCCTTCAAGTAAGCCAACAGCGCCTTATCTTTTTTCCATGACGATTTTGTATCCTTGATGACCCCAGGATTTAGTTTGGCCAAGGCTTCCTGTTTCTTCTTTTCGCTCGCCCGGGCATACACCTCCGTTGTCGTCGTTGACGAGTGTCCAAGGAAGTCTCTGATATAGACAAGGTTGATATCGGCCTCAAGCATATGCATTGCTTTGCTATGGCGGAAAGAATGACATCCCAACCGGTCGGGCATTATCTCCGGTGATTTGGCTTTAGCCATTTCGAAGTATTTGCGTACGATGTTCAATACCGCCATTCTGGACAGTTTTTCGCCCTGTGGATTTGGGAAGAGCGGGTGATTTAGCCGCGAAGGCTCAAGCAAGCCACATTCTTCCATATAGCGCTTCAAGTTGGAGACTTGGGCGGTGGACATAGGAACCACACGTATTTTGGAACCCTTCCCCAGAAGCCGGATGGTAGTGGTTTCATCAAAGCGGATGTCGGAAGGAGTGAGATCTACCAGTTCCTGTACCCTGGCTGCACTGTCATATAGCAGCGAGAGCAGCACGAAGTCACGTCTCCCGATTCTGGTCTTCAGATCAGGCTGCCGCAAGAAAAGTTTCAAAGCTTCCACGGTCAGGTATTCCATGTCCCTAGATGGACTCTTTTTGTTTTTGATGGACATGATTTCCTGCCAGTTGGATAGATTCAGTATATTCCTGTACTGAAGGTATTTGGCAAAGGAATGAATGGCGCCAAGCCGAGCATTCCTGGTTGATACAGAGCACTTTCGTTCTGTCTCCAGCCACTTGAGGAAGGCTATGACCCGGGGCTTCGTGAAGTCTTTCAGGCAGACGGCCTCCGGCTTTATGCGCTCCTCCTGGTGCATATATTCAAGCAGGAGCAGGAAAGTATGGCTGTACGTCTTCACCGTATTCTGGGACATGCCACATTCTGAAGGGAGATACTGGCCGAAGAAGTCGGACAGGTATTTCGCAAAGTCAGTCGTCTTCATAGTCATCCTCCAGACTTACCCCGATATCGGGGAATACGTACTTGTGAGCGGCATCTACTTGTTTGAGCAGCCCCGGATACATTTCCTCGGTGAGCCGGACATAGCGATTGGTGGCAGACAGCGACCTATGCCCCATATAGGTCATCAGTATGGGCATGGAGTAATAGAGGTCTTGGCCGGCTTCGCTCATTTTGACCAGTGCGTTGACGCAGAAGGTATGGCGCAGGTCATGGACACGGGGACCATGCTTCCCGCCCTCATAGGGTATCCCCGCCCTGTAGAGGACGGCGCGGAACAACTCGTATATCGTTCCTTGCCCGGGGCTGTGCCCGTCTGGTGAAGTGAAGAATGGCCTGCCTGGAGACGCGTCCAAGCCACATTTGAGTTTGTAAGCCGCGTAGTCCTTACAGACCTCTCGCAGCGAAAGGGACAATGGCAACAACCGGTCTTGTCCGTTTTTGCATTCGCGCAGCATAATGAGCCCTTCCTGCAAGTCGATATCCGCGTTTTTGAGCTTCAGCGCTTCGCCAATGCGCACGCCTGTGCCATAAAGCATCCGGATAAGAGTCGGCATCATGCACTTCATTGAGTACATATAGTGCCGATGCACATAAAGCTTGTCGCATTCACGGAAGATGGCCGCCATTTCTGCTTTTGTGTAGATATGGGGAGTGAATGAACTGTGATGCCGTGGCAAGATGGGGAGATACGAGTCGTATCCCATCAGTTGAAGATAGGCGGAGAAGCCTCGTAATATTGACGCCCTGCTATATCTATTCGATTGTGATTCAATGTTTTTTGGCTGAAGATACGCATCGCAAAGATCCTTCGTGAGTCCTATCTTGGTCTCTCCGCGTTCTATTGTCAACCTGTCAAAGGGGGCCAGTCGTTCTTCAATATCATCCATCTTGTAGCCCAGCGAGCGTTTGTGAGCAATGTATTTGGCAATATGACTAATTAATTTTTCACCTAAAGATGAGCTTGCGCAACAGTATGGCACAATCGACGAGTATCTTTGTTCCTATAAATGATAGGAATATGAGACTTGTTGATTTCATGCGGGAGTTTCCCGACGAGCAGAGCTGCGAGCGCAAGCTGAAAGAGTACCGTGAGGCCAAGGGCATAGTCTGTCCTCACTGCGGATGCACAGAGTATTACTGGAAGGGCGACAAGAAGTGCTTCGAGTGCAAGCACTGTCATTATCGTCAGAGTCTGAAGGCTAACACAGTGATGCATGGAAGCCAGCTTCCGCTGCGCTACTGGTTCATCACGATGCACCTGCTGACCTCGACGAAGAAGAGCTTCTCCGCTGCCGAGCTCCAGCGTCAGCTGGGACATAAGAACTATATGCCAATCTGGGCGATGCTTCATAAACTCCGTAATGCTATGGGTAAACGTGATGCCGAATACAAAGTGTGCGGGATGGTAGAGGTGGACGACGGCTTCTTCTCCACAGAAATCCCTGATTCAGAGAAGGATAAGCCTTTGAAGAGGGGCCATGGGAGCCAGAAGAAAACCAAGGTCCTCGTCCTTGCCGAGACAGCTGAGGGAGATCCGAAGAAGCCCTCGGACAAGCCCACCAAGGTCAAGCACATCAAGATGATGGTCATTGACGATCTCAAGTCGGAGACCATCGACGGCAAGGTCAAGATGTATGTGAATCCCGATTCTACCATTGTTTCGGACGATTCCAAATCATATACAAACTTCAAGTCAATTGTTCAGCAGCATATCCATCAGGTCATCGAACCAGACCAGGTTGGTAAAGTCCTCCCTTGGGTCCATATCGCAATCAGTAACGCCAAGCGCCTTCTGCTTGATGTCTACCATGACATCACTCCGGACTATCTCCAAAACTACCTGAACGAGTTCTGCTACAAGTTCAACCGGCGCTACTTCGGCGATGCCCTCTTCGACAGGCTCATGGTTGCCGCCCTCGCCTACAAAAATGACTTTAGGTATAACATTGCGTAATCATTTTTGGCAATCATGTCGGCATATATGCCGTGATTCCTATATTTTTCCAACGGACTACCCATACAGATTTTCATAAAAAGAAGATGGAACAAACGGGACATCAAGGGCACATTGCCTAAGCAGGTCCATATTCACCCGAAGGTATGTTTTAGTGCTCTCCGTACTACTGTGTCCCAGGATTTCGGATATGACCGGAAGAGTGGCATTTGCACCGAGCAGGTTCGTCGCCAGGCTATGGCGAAGGGCATGTGGCCCAGTTTTACGGTCAGTGAAGTCTATTCCCGCCCTCAGCATATATTTATGCAGGGCGCTCGATAGGACATTCGAAGTGAGCGGTCTGTACGGAGCTAACATCGACACGAACACACAAGGGCTGTCAAGATTCGGGCGGGCGTACTTGATGTACTCGATCAACGCATTTCCTACTTCCTCCGACAATGGGAGGACAACCTTCTTGTCCGTTTTCTTCTGGATGATTGAGATGCGGTCCTGTTCCCAGTCCAGATTGATAAAGCGAAGCCCCACAATATCTGAGATTCGCAAACCATAACGGGCGGCAAGCAATATCATTGCGTAGTCCCGTTTCCCGTGCGGAGATGAACGGTCTATTGCGCCGATTATTCGTTCAACCTCTTCTGCCGTATAGACTGATGGTATTTTGTGGTATCGGTTGGTCCCTTTCAATTTCATCAAAGACATCCACATTTCTTGACGATTGTCCTTGAGTGCCTGTTTTGAGCATATGTACCGGAAGAAAAGCCTCGTCGTCATAAGGATGTTATCGCGGTCAGGGCTGGATTTTACATAATCGAGATGAGCAACATATTCTGTCAGGAAAACAGGAGTAACATCCTCTATCGCAACCCCTTTATCAATAAGATACGCGTATAGATTATGAAGCCTCTCCTTGTAGCGATGTATGGACGATCTTCTTTTGTACTCATTCTCTTCTGTAAGGAACTTGTTGAACCACACTCCTTTGTCGCCGGAAAAAACATATTCTACCCTATGATGACGACTCCCCAGTATGCCCTTGTCCGTCAGCATATAGGTCAGCACGTCTATGTGCCTTACACACTCCTGTTGCCGGTGCGTGAGTTCGGAGTATGGCTTGTCTCCGTATCTGGAAGCAAGGAATGCTTCCCCAATCTTTGAAGTGTACAGGGACAAATGGTTCTCGTCCATATAGTCCTTTAGATGGTCCCATGTGTGGTTGTATCGCTCAATACAAGCCTCCTTGTATCCGCGATCTCGGAATACGGCCTCCACACGCTGCCGCAGGTTCAATAGTGATTCTTGTAACATAATATGATTGTGTTGGTTGTGTCCCAAACACAAAGATATTATGTAAACAGATTATGTAAAGTTTATGACTCTGATAGACGTAGAACTATGATGCAAGGCGGATACTTGACATAATATCTGACTTTACATAATTGCTGTTATGTAAAGGTTTACATAAGATGTGGTTGAGCTTGTCTTCCCGGAGCCACAGGTTAGCCTCTTTGAGACGGGCGTAGCTTACGTGGTGCTGGCCGGCGAAGAGGACCAGGTCAGGGATGGGATCGGTGACCGTAACCACTTCTTTTGGAGGATAATAGGGGTACATATCGTAATCCAGGACGTTGAAGCCGAAACTGATGGGGTCCTCGAACATCATCTTGGCGGCGAGGATGCGGAACATATAGCGGCTGGTTTCGGTCACAAGCCAAAGGTCCAGGGCGCTTTCCTGCCTCTGGGCTTCCAGCTTGGAGCTGATGCCGCCCATTCCGGCATTGTAGCTGGCGGCCACTGTCATCCAGTCTCCGTAGCGCTTGTAAGCGTCCTGGAGATATTTGCAGGCGGCTTCGGTGGCTTTCTTGGTGTTGTACCTCTCGTCAATGTTGGAGTTGACCTCCAGGCCGTACTGGCGGCCGGTGGCAGTCATAAACTGCCACAGGCCCGCCGCTCCGGCCGGGGAGACGCTGGCGGGGTCCAGGTTGCTTTCTATTGCCATAAGGTACTTGAGATCGTTAGGGATGCCGTATTCCTCCAAGATGGGCTCCACCTCTTCAAATATGCGCTTTGAGCGCTTGAGCATAAGGGTGGAGTTGGTGTGCATATAGGTGAAGGTGATGAGCTCGCGGTCCATCCTCTCGTACAGGTCAGGGCGGTCGAAGGTGATGGTCTGGCCTGCGAATACAATGCTCTCGGGAACACGTGGAGGCTGGGCGTCAAGGTTTTGGATTGCCAGGAAGGCTGCAAAAACAATCAGTAAGTATCTTTTCATTTCAGCAGTAATAGTTTTAGTCTTGAGATTTCTTTCAGCAAGATAATCAAAAAATGTGGTAAAGTGAGTTTGCCGGTGTTACTTTGAGCACTGCCTGGGAGTTCACATTTCCAGTTGATGACAACCGTCCAGCCCTTTGATGTGAGCCGTCCCCACAGTTTGCGGTTCAGTTTGCGGATGGTGCGGACGCGGCGCGCCCAGGGACCGGTGTCCGGAACGGACACGGACCCTTGGGCGCAGTCCGCGTGCCCGTACCAGAGGCAGTCGTTCAGGAGGATTATTATCCGCTGCCTGCGCAGTATGATGTCCCTGTGGCGCATAGCTTTGTCTTTCGTAAATATAATAATACATCGGTAAAAGATTGTTAATGTTGGGAGAAAAGCGTAATTTAGAGGTTCCAAAAAAACAAGGAAATGTATAACCCATCATCAATCCACGCCGACGATTTCATTAATCACGACGAAATACTTGAAAGCCTTGCAGAAGCCTCACGCGAAAGCGGAAACCGCGCCCGCGTCCTGGAAATCCTTGAGAAGGCTGCCAAATGCAAAGGCATCACACATAGGGAAGCAGCAATACTGATGGCCTGCGACGATCCCGTAATTGAAGAGCGCATCTATAACCTTGCCTCCGAGATAAAGCATAAATTCTACGGCAACAGGATAGTGCTTTTTGCACCCCTGTATCTTTCCAACTACTGCGTAAACGGCTGTGTCTACTGCCCTTACCACCTCAAGAACAAGACCATCCCGCGCAAGAAACTTACGCAGGAGGAGATCGAGGCCGAGGTACGCGCCCTCATACGCATAGGCCACAAGCGCCTTGCAGTAGAGTCCGGCGAACATCCGGTCTACAACCCGCTGGAGTACATCCTGGATTCCATCAAGACCATATATTCCGTAAGGGAGGGAGGCAACTCCATCCGCAGGGTGAACGTGAACATTGCAGCAACGGACGTAGAGTCCTATCGCAAGCTCAAGGCTGCCGGAATTGGAACTTATATCCTTTTCCAGGAAACCTACAACAAGGAGCAGTACAAGGCCCTGCACCCCACCGGGCCCAAGAGCGACTATGACTGGCATACAGAGGCAATGGACCGCGCCCAGGAAGGCGGCTGCGACGATGTTGGAATAGGTGTCCTCTTTGGACTGAACAACTATATGTACGAACTGGTGGGAATGCTTATGCACGCGGAGCACCTTGAGGCCCGCTTTGGCGTAGGCCCCCACACCATCAGCGTCCCTCGTATTTGCCCGGCCGAGGATATCTCTACCGAAGACTTCCCTGACGCCCTTCCGGATTCCATTTTCCGCAAGCTGGTGGCTGTGCTCCGCGTAGCGGTGCCTTACACCGGAATGATCATCTCCACAAGGGAGTCCGCAAGGATGAGGGAGCAGCTGCTGAACTGCGGCATTTCCCAGATCAGCGGCGGCTCACGCACCAGCGTGGGAGGCTACACCACAGTGGAAAGGCACGACGAGACTTCCCAGTTTGACATTTCCGATACCCGTACTCTTGACGAGGTTGTAAGATGGCTCCTGCAGAACGACCATATTCCAAGCTTCTGCACCGCCTGCTACCGTGAGGGCCGTACCGGAGACCGCTTTATGAGCCTTTGCAAGAGCGGAAAGATAAGCCTCTGCTGCACGCCAAACGCACTTATGACCCTGAAAGAGTATCTGATGGACTATGCTTCTCCCGAGACCAAGGCGGTGGGCGAAGCTCTTATAGCCAAGAGCATTTTCGATATTCCTGAAGGCCGTACGCGCGAGATTACCGAGCAGCGCCTCAAAGCCATCGAAGGCGGCGCAAGGGATTTCAGATTCTAGCATATGGAACGCCTCCACATTGCTTTCTTCGGGCCCACCAACAGCGGCAAGTCCACCCTGGTTAACGCAATCTGCGGCCAGGAGGTGTCGCTGGTGAGCCCCGTTCCGGGAACCACCACGGATCCTGTCCGCAAGATTGCGGAACTGCCGGACCTTGGCCCCTGCGTGTTGATAGACACCGCGGGCATCGATGACAACGGCACCCTTGGTGCGGAAAGGCAGCGTCTCACCCGCGCTGTGATGGACGAGACGGATGTGGCCGTCCTGTTGGACAGCGGGTCCGCCGCAATGGCGGAACTGCAGTCCACGCTGGACGGCGCCGGCATCCCGTGCGTCCTCTACAAGCGCGGCCAGAGCGTTGAATCTCTGCTGCAAAGGATTGCGGCCGTGGCGCCCAAGGAAGAGAGCAAATACCTTACAGGGAACCTGGTTGGCCCGGGCAGCAATGTGCTGCTGGTGATGCCCCAGGACAAGGAGGCGCCAAAAGGCCGCCTGATACTGCCGCAGGTGCAGATCCTCAGGGAACTGCTGGACCGCGGCTGCGTGCCGCACTGCTGCACGCCGGATTCGCTCCAGGCAGCGATGGACAGCCTTGGAAACAAGCCGGACCTGGTAATCACTGATTCCCAGGTCTTCGGCCTGGTTAACAAGGCCATCCCCCGGGACTGGGCGCTCACATCGTTCTCAGTGCTGCTGGCCGCGGCCAAGGGGGACCTGCGCGCTTTCGTTGCAGGCGCAAAGGCAATTGACGCGCTGCGCCCCGGCGCCCGCGTCCTCATTGCCGAGGCCTGCACTCACGTGCCGGATACGGAGGACATCGGCCGCGTAAAGATCCCCGCCCTCCTCCGCAAACGCGTTGGGATGGCCGGTCGAGCCGGCCATGACGCAACCGTCATCCCCGACCAGATCGGGGATCTAACAGTGGACATAGCCGCCGGGAACAATTTCCCGGAGGACCTGTCCCCGTACAGCCTCATCATCCATTGCGGCGCGTGCGTGGCAAACGCCCGCCTTGTGCGCTCACGCATAAGGAAAGCCGCAGCGGCGGGCGTCCCCATTACCAACTACGGCCTTGCAATCGCATATCTGCAGGGCATCCTGCCCCGCATATCATTGCCATAACATTTTGTCAGCGGGCCTTCTTTGTGAAGGCTACAGAATCTCCCCAGGCATTGTATAGAATCCTGTGCCCTATGGCTGCAAGACGAATGTCCAGGCAGGACTTGCACTGGTCCGGCATATCCTTTACGCAGGCCTTGTCCGGGTATATGAAGTAACTCTCGCGATACTCTCCGGGCGTGAGATTAGGCATAATTACATTGGCACCCGCCGCTATTGCCTTTTCTCTTCCCTGAGGATCTACGGTCTGGTTGGCCGTGGCCGCCACCATATTGATCTCCGGCATCATAATCCGCAGGACGGCTATCATCTTGAGAGTCATATCCATACGCTCTTTTGCAGAAGGTACAAGGTCCTTGAACCGGTACAGGGGAGTGTCGGGATGGGGGATGTAGGGGCCTATTCCTACCATTGCCACATCCATCTTCTGGAAGAACAGAAGGTCGTCCGCAAGATGGTCCAGGGTCTGGAATGGAAGACCTACCATTACTCCGGTTCCCGTTTGGTAGCCAATGCTTTTGAGGCTCTCCAGGCAATCCAGCCGGTGCTGGAAGCTGTGCTTGGCGTTCTTTGGGTGAATCTTGTAATATAATTCCTCGGACGAAGACTCTATCCTTAACAGATAGCGGTGGGCTCCGGCCTGGAACCAACGCCTGTAGGTTTCCTCGCTCTGTTCACCCAGCGAAAGGGTGATGCCAAGGCTTCCACCGTCTATCTTCTTGATTTCCCTTACCAGATACTCTATCTTGTCTATGAACTCCGGATCGCTGCGCTCACCGCTTTGCAGGGCTACAGAACCGTAACCCAGTTCGTGGGCCAGGCGGGCGCATTCCAGCACTTCCTCATCGCTGAGGCAGTAACGCTCCACCTTGCCGTTCCCACTCCTCAGACCGCAGTACAGGCAATTCTTCTCGCATACATTGCCGTATTCGATAAGACCCCTCAGATGGACAAAGTTGTCCAGATATTTGAACTTGACATCCTGCGCACGTTTAAGGAGGTTTGCCATCCCGGGCCCTTCAGAAGCAAGCAGGGCTTTGATCTCTTCCCTGTCCATAGCTAACTCCCTATATTTTCGTGAATCAGTTCCGTCAGGCTCTTGATTATCTCATAGTCGTTGAGGTTCATCCCCTCGAACACTTCCTTGACATCCGCCGTACTCAGCTCAAAGGTGTCATCGTCCGTTATGTATCTGATTATGAAATTGATGTCCTGGTACTGGCAGATGAAATTGGCAAAGCAGCCTGACAGGTCCCCTTTTGGCTGCAGGTCTATATGTGAGCGCTGGTAGGAAGCGTAGATCTCCGTCCCTTCACCCACCTTGGACTTGAGGTAGAAATTGCCGTTGCACATCTGGGAATGGAATTTCAGAAGCGCTATTCCCATTCCAATCTTGCGCTCCTTGCGGCAGGAGTAGAAGCGGTCGTTTATGGCAGCGATCATATCCTCCGGCATTCCGCACCCGTTGTCTATGATCTTTATGGAAAGCAGGTCGCGCTTTACGCTGTCCTCCATCTCTATGGTTATCTGGGTTGCACCCGCACGGATGGAATTGTGGGTTATGTCAATAATGTGAAGGTCAAGACTTTTCATATTACAGGATTACCGGCTCTCCCGGGCGGAGGGCTTCCTTGAAATTGTCAAAACTGAAAGAAGGCATCTCCAGCACGCTGTATATCTTGCCGATGTCTTCTACATAATGGGCGTCGCTGCTCTGGATGAAGTTGAAGTCGCTGAACCAGGGACAGTCTTCCAGGAACTTGTAGTTGTTCCGCTTGCAGTAGTAGCTTAGTTCCATTGCGTGGAACTTGAGCTTGTCAGGGACGAATCCCAACTGAGAGGAAAGGCTGAAGGTGGGCCTGTCAATGTGCGCAGGGATGAATATGCCGCCCATTTCATAAACCTTCTGCTGGAGCTCCAGCATAGGGAGGTCCAGGGCGTTTATCAGCAGGTGGGGCACTTCGTCCAGGACGTTCTCGTCCTCGTCAACTACAAACTGGTATCCGAACTTGTCCACGTCGTTCTCAAAGAAAATGACGCGCGAGTCCAGGAAAGCCTGGAACTGGGCGAGCTTCTCAACCGTGGGCATAAAGCAGACGCAGTGAACCTCTTCCTTGGTGGTCACCTCCGCACCCATCAGCACGTGAAGGCCAACTTTCTCACCCAGCCGCTGTGCAACCGCGGCGTTCAGGGTGGAGTTGTGGTCCGTCAGGCCAATGATATCCAGCCCCCTCTCCTTTGCTGTCGCAACTATTACGGAGGGGCTCATCTCGATGTCTCCGCAGGGGGACAGCACCGAGTGGATGTGCATATCGGCCTTGAATTCCACGGGAGTCTCTACTTGAGGATTTCGTAGAGTTTTCCGCAAACTTGGAAAGTTGGCTCCTGGCTTACCAGGATGCAGATATCCTCGTCCTTGGCGTGATCCAGCATATCCTGGTCAGGCACGCCGCCGCGAACTATGATCACTGCGGGAAGGTCCCTCAGGGAAGCGATTGCGGTGACGTTCTTGTGGGTTTGCATTGTAACCCATACCTGTCCGCTGCGGGCGTTGCCCATAACGTCGCTGAGAAGGTCCGATGCGTACGCACCGTTTACTTCTGCATCCAGATTAGCCTCGTTGAGGCACTCTAGCTGGAGTTTTTCAATGATATCCTTTACTGTCATATTGGTTATTCTGTTTTGTCGTTATTGATGGTTTTGGTTTTGATACGGTCTCCCCAGATGTTCCGGATGGCATCTTCAGACGCCTGGGTGTGGCGGTTGATGAACATACAGGAACTGATGTCGGCCTCTCCGCGCACTATGTCCTCCGCCAGGGCGGCGCAGGAAGGCGCTCCGCAGGCGGAGCAGTTCACGCCTGGCAGGGCCTTCTCAATCTTTTTCATCCTCTCCGCCATCTTGATGGCTTCTGAAAAGTTGTCGTCCAACTTGTAGATGGAGTGAGGGGTGATCTCGTCAATCTCCATCATCCCGTCTATCCATTTGCAGAACTCCGGATTGTTGTAGCGGGTGTAGCGGTTCAGGGGGCGGTCCGGTTTGTCCAAAACGCGGGCGCGGTCCTCCAGCCTCTTGCGGGCTACAAAACGGTTGTTGGTGGCAAGGACGCCGCCCACGCAGCCCTGGTCACACATACGCATCTCCACAAGTCCTTGGGCATCAATGGCCTCGTCCTCAAGCCTCTCAAGGAAATTCAGTACGTTCTGAAGGCCGTCAACCGCATAATGCGAGCCGTTGAAAAGAGAGGCTTCTCCTCCCGGAAGTGGCCATAGGACGTCCCTGGAAGTGAGGGAGTGGTTGATTGCTTCCGCGTCTTTCTTTGATTCGCGAAGCATCAGCTGCACCTTGTTGTACAGGAAGTCCATATTGATGACGCCGGTGATGCGGGTCTCCTTGTTGCTGACAGGATATTTGACAGCTGCTATCTTGGCCGCGCACGGAGTTACATAGAAGACTCCTATGTCCTCGCGGTCAGCCCCTTCGTCCATAAGGCGGTTGGTCATAATGTGGGCCGCCAGTTCGAACGGTGCCCTGATCTTGATAATGTTGTCCACCAGAGATGGGAATCTCACCTGGATGAGACGTATCACGGCCGGGCAATACGGAGAAATGAACGTTTGGATCTCAGGGTGCTTGGCTATGTACTTGTTGTAGAGTTCCACAATGTATTCAACCTCGTGCTCAACCTCGTAGATATGGGTGAATCCCAGTTTCTTGAGGCAGGCGTATATTTCCCTTGTCTTGAACTTCTCCTCGAACTGGCCAATGAAAGTGGTTGGTACAAGGCATACCCTATATTTATAGTTATGTATCAGGGCAAAGTCGTCCTGCTGGATATAGATGGCCTTGTGCGGGCATACTTTCATACAGTTTCCGCAGTCCACGCATTTGTTGTCATTCATCTCCGCTTTACCGCCACGTATGCGGATGGCCCCGGTAGGGCAGGAGCGCATACAGGTGGTACAGCCCAGGCAGCGGTTCTTGTCTACCTTGAGGGAATGACCGAAGAAGGTTTCTTGTACAGCCATAGCTTAGGCAAAAAAAACTGTCATTGTTACTGTGGTTCCGACTCCCACCGTAGATTCAATCTTAAGGTCGTCGGTATTCTTCTTGATGTTTGGAAGGCCCATTCCGGCGCCGTAACCCATCTCGCGTACTTCAGCGGATGCGGTTGACCACCCCTCCTGCATAGCGAGGTCAAGATTGGGGATGCCGGGGCCGGAGTCGGCCACCACCATCACAATCTTCTCGTCATCTATGTCAACGTCAATGGTTCCGCCGTAAGCGTGCGCAATGGCGTTTATCTCCGCCTCGAAGAGCGCAACTACGGTGCGCTTGATGTTGGCGGGAGCCACGCCCAGATGCTTTAGCGTGCGTTTGACGCTGCTGGATGCCTGTCCTGCATCGGTAAAATTACCGCGCTCTATTTCAAATGTATAATGCATTATCAATAAAGTGGTTTGATTCCGGCTTGGTACAAAATGCCGCTGATTTTGAATATACTGAATTTGGACTTGATCAAAGTGATGTCCAGGTCCTGGGCCAGTTCAAGCATATCCTCGTCAGGCTGCTTGTCACGCCCGATAACCACTACGCGCAGGTCAGCCATCTCGCTGGTACGCATAGTCTGGTTGTTGCAAAGTCCGGTGATGAGGACGGTCTCGTCCATAGAGAAACGGAGGACGTCGCTCATCAGGTCGGAGGCAAAGGCCTTTTCCACATCATAGGTGTCGTCGGCAGGTGCGCCAACGATCTCGCCTTCTACAAGTCTTGCAATTTCCTTAATAGTCATTTTTTATGCTGTAATTAGATTCGGGCCGGCTTTGACAGAAACCGGCCCGAAGCGTTATTGGAAGTATGTCTTAGTCAGCGTACTCTGCAAGGATGCTCTTAACCTGCTCGGGAACGAGACGTCCGTAGGTCTTGCCGTTGATGGTCATAACCGGAGCCAGACCGCAGGCGCCCACGCAGCGCAGTACGTCCAGGGAGAACTTGCCGTCGTCGGTAACGCCGCCTTCGGAGATCTTGAGCTCGCTCTTGAGAGCGTCCAGGATCTTCTCAGCACCCTTGACGTAGCAGGCTGTTCCGAGGCATACGGAGATAGCGTATTTTCCTTTAGGCTTCATTGTGAAGAAGCTGTAGAAGGATACAACGCCGTACACTTTTCCAACAGGGATTCCGAGGCAGTCTGCCACAACCTGCTGGACTTCCTCAGGAAGATAGCCAAAGTGCTCCTGAGTCTTGTGCAGCACATTGATCAGCTCACCCGGGTTGTTGTTGAAAGAAGCGCAAATCTCCTTGATCTTAAGGTAATTGGCTTCACTGATTTTTATCTTGGGTCCACACATTGTTCAATTATTTTTCAAGGTCAAACTGTTTTTTCTTGTCGAAGTAGTGAGTGTGAAGCAGGTGATGTGCTTTCTCTGAGCCGGGCTCTCCGTAGAACTCCTTGTAGATGGATATGATCTCAGGATTCTCGTGAGACTTGCGCAGAGGCATATCCCTGTCAGCCTTGTAGATGGCAGCGTGACGTGCCCTGATGATGGAGGCGTCTCCGTGGTGGAAAGGCTGTCCGGCGCCGTCGATACATCCGCCAGGGCAGGCCATTACCTCAACGAAGTGATAAGGGCAGTTGCCGGCCTTTATCTGCTCCATTATCATACGTGCGTTCTTGAGTCCGTAAACTACTGCTACCTTCAGGTCTATCACTCCCGGGATAGGAATGGTGGCTTCGCGTACGCCCTCCAGACCGCGGACTTCCTCGAAGTCAACCTTTGGAAGGGTCTGGCCGGTGAGGATCTCTGCAGCTGTACGGAGAGCAGCCTCCATAACGCCTCCGGTAACGCCGAAGATTACGGCAGCACCTGTAGACTCGCCGAGAGGAGAGTCGAACTTGGCCTCAGGAAGGTTGTTGAAGTCAATGTTGCACATCTTGATGAGGCGTGCAAGCTCGCGGGTGGTGATTGAGTAATCAACGTCAGGGTTGCCGTTGGCTCCCAGTTCCTCACGCTCGCACTCGTACTTCTTGGCAACGCAAGGCATTACTGATACGGAGATGAGTTTCTCGCGAGGAATGCCAATCTTGTCTGCGAAGTATGTCTTGACCGTTGCTCCGAACATACCCTGAGGGGACTTGGCCGTTGAAGGATATTCGCGGAGTTCAGGATAGAACTTCTCGTAGAAGTTGACCCAGGCAGGGCAGCAGGAAGTCATAATAGGGATCTTGACGTTCTTGTCGCCTGACAGGAAGGCCTTGAAGCGGCCTATGGCCTCTGTGCCCTCTTCCATAATGGTGAGGTCAGCTGACCAGTCAGTGTCAAATACATAGTCGAAGCCGATAGCCTTGAGGGCAGCGGCGATCTTTCCGGTAACGATGCTTCCGGCAGGCATTCCAAACTCCTCGCCAAGGGCGACGCGCACTGCAGGTGCAACCTGTACGGCGGTCTTGACATCAGGGTTGGCAATGTCGCGCAGAACCTTTCCTGTGTGGTCAACCTCTGAGAGGGCGCCTACAGGGCAGACAGCGATACACTGGCCGCAGAATACGCAGTTGGTCTCGATGAGATTCTTGCCGAAGGCAGGGGCAACCACTGCAGGGAAGCCTCTTTCAACAGCTCCAATTGCGCCTACGCTCTGGTATTCGTGGCAAACGGATTCGCAGCGGCGGCACATAATACACTTGTTGGCGTCGCGTACGATGGACGGTGAAAGCTCGATGGGGTATTCTGACTGCTCGCCCTTGTAAGGGATCTCGCGGATGCCCATATCGGCGGCAAGGGACTGAAGTTCGCACTTGCCGTTCTTGGGGCACTGGAGACAGTCATTGGGGTGGTCGCTGAGCATAAGCTCAAGGACGGTCTTGCGTGCGTTGATGGCGCGAGGAGAGTTGGTCTTCACAACCATATCCTGCATACACTCTGTGATACAGGCCGGAGCAAGGTTCCTGCGGCCTGCAACCTCAACTACGCAGATACGGCATCCGCCCGGATGGTTCTTGAGGGCGAGGCCTTCGAGTTCGAAATTACAGAGGGTAGGAATCTTGATACCCATCTGCTCGGCAGCTTTCAAGATAGTAGTACCTTTTGGCACTTCTACTGCTCTGTTGTCTATAGTCAATTTGATAGTATCCATATATTATTCCTCCCTTATTTAATGCTGATAGCTCCAAAGCGGCACTTCTCGTAGCAGGTACCGCACTTGATACACTTGTCCTGATCGATTGTGTGAGGGTTCTTGAGGGTTCCGGTGATGGCACCAACGGGGCAAGCCCTTGCACAAGCGGTGCATCCTTTACACTTCTCAGGATCGATGTAGTACTTCTTGAGGGCCTTGCACTGGCCGGCACGGCACTTCTTCTCTGTTACGTGCTCCACGTACTCGTCCCAGAAGTTGTTGATTGTGGAGAGCACCGGGTTAGGTGAGGTCTGTCCAAGTCCGCAGAGGGCGGTGTCCTTGATGACGTTGGAGAGGTTCTTGAGCTCGTCAAGATCCTGCATTGTGCCCTTGCCGTCGGTAATCTTGGTAAGGATCTCAAGGAGACGCTTGTTACCTACGCGGCACGGGGTGCACTTACCGCAGGACTCGTCAACGGTGAATCCAAGGTAGAACTTGGCGATGGCAACCATACAGTCGTCCTCGTCCATTACGATCATACCGCCGGATCCCATCATTGAACCTGCAGCTACAAGGCTGTCGTAGTCGATAGGGGTGTCGAGGTGCTTTTCAGTAAGGCATCCGCCGGAAGGTCCTCCGGTCTGTACGGCCTTGAACTTCTTGCCTCCCCTGATTCCGCCGCCAATCTCGTAGATGATCTCACGCAGGGTGATTCCCATAGGAACCTCGATAAGTCCCACGTTGTTGATCTTTCCTGCGAGGGCGAATACCTTTGTACCCTTTGACTTCTCTGTTCCGATGCTTGAGAACCAGTCAGCGCCCTTGTTGATGATGACAGGGATGTTGGCGTAAGTCTCAACGTTGTTCACGTTGGTAGGCTTCTCAAGATAACCGGACTGTGCGGGGAACGGTGGTTTGAAGGTAGGCTCACCGCGCTTTCCTTCCATTGAGTGGATGAGGGCGGTCTCCTCTCCGCAGACGAATGCGCCTGCGCCGTAGCGGAGCTCGATCTCGAAGTCGAATCCGGTGCCCAGGATGTCCTTGCCAAGAAGGCCGTATTCCTCAGCCTGCTTGATGGCTACCTGCAGACGGTGGATTGCCAGAGGATACTCTGCACGGATATAGATAAGACCCTTGCTTGCTCCGATGCAGTAGCCGCAGATGGCCATTGCCTCAAGGATTGAGTGAGGGTCTCCTTCAAGGAGTGAACGGTCCATAAATGCACCCGGGTCACCCTCGTCGGCGTTGCAGACAACGTATTTCTGCTCGCCTACGCGGCTCTTGGAAGCGATCTCCCACTTGAGTCCTGTGGGGAAGCCGGCGCCGCCGCGTCCGCGGAGACCTGACTTCTTGATCTCTTCGATAACCTGTGCGGAAGTCATTTCAGTAAGACACTTTCCGAGGGCTGCGTAGCCGTCGCGTGCGATGGACTCCTCGATGTTCTCAGGATCGATGAAACCGCAGTTGCGGAGGGCTATACGGAGCTGCTTCTTGTAGAACTCCATATGCTTGGAGTCAGATACGCTCTGGTTGGTGTCAGGGGCTACATAGAGGAGGCGCTGTACCTTACGTCCCTTGATGATGTGCTCCTCGATGATTTCCTTTGCATCAGAGGGCTGAACCCTTGTGTAGAAAGTATTGTCAGGAATGATCTTGACGATAGGACCTCTTTCGCAGAATCCGAAGCAGCCGGTAACGACTACCTTGGCGAAATCGGTCAGGTCGTGAGCCACGAGTTCCTTGTTGAGTTCGGTAACGACCTCGTGACTGGCGGATGCGGAGCAACCTGTACCACCGCAAACCAAAATATGCATTTTAACTGCCATGTTCGCTTTCTTTGGTGGTTAGATTGATCTGTAATTTGCCGGCAGGATTCCCTCGATCAGCTCACCGCCAATGATGTACTTCTCGATGATTTCCTTTGCACGTGGGATTTTAACGTCGCCGAAAACGACGGGGTCTTTTCCGGGGATGGTGACCTCTACCGTAGGCTCAGCATAGCTGTAGCCCATATCGCCAACCTGCATTACCAGAGCTTTGATCTGGCGTTTGTCAAGTTCGGTGATCAGATAGTTCATGGTCTCCTTAGCACCCGAGGCAATACCGCTTGTGGCCATTCCGACCTTGATCTGGATGATAGCTTCGGTGGAGTCTGCTTTTTCACGCATAGACATCCTGCTCTGCATACCTTCTTTGACCTTGCGGAGTTCCGCGAGATTCTTAATTTTGTTCATGGGTTTCCTCCAATGTTTTGAGATAAAAATTATAAATATTGATTATTGTTGATTGCTGTTAATGAGCGCACTTTTCAATAAGTCCCCAAAGATACGGAAATCCTTTTAAAGAGCAAAGTAAATAGCTATATATTATTATTTGTATTAATTGATTAATTTTACAGCGGAAATAGATTTTTGAATATGAAAAAATTGTTTTTTGCTATGCTTGCAGTTATGGCTCTCGCTTCCTGCGCAGGCAAGGGAGCGGCCCCAAAATCTATCGTTATTTATTATTCTCAGCTCAATTCCACCAAGGCGGTGGCGGAACAGATCGCCACTAAGATGGACATCCCGATAGTCTCCATAGAACCAGTGGTTCCTTATGACGATGACTTCAACGCTACCATCCAGCGCGGCCAGAAGGAAATGGCTGGCGAACTTCCTGAGATAAAGCCACTTAACGTTAACCTGAAAGACTATGATGTAATATTTCTGGGATACCCTATCTGGTTTGGAACATACGCTACGCCAATGATGACATTCCTTAAGAACGCCAACCTGGCCGGCAAGAAGATAGTGCCGTTCTGCACCTTTGGAAGCGGTGGCCTGAACACCAGCGTGAACGACCTCAAGAAGGCCCTTCCTGACAGCGAAATCCTTCCGGGTTACGGCGTAAGGGCCGCCCGTCTGGACGCCATCCCTTCCGAAGTCGACTACTTCCTCAAGGCCAACGGATTCCTTGGCGGAGACTTCACCCCGCTTCCGGACTTCTCCGCGCAGGCTCCTGCAACCGAGGAGCAGAAAGCCCTCTTCCACGCCGCCGTTGACAGCTACGGAATGATCAGGGCGGAAGCCGAGTCCGCCGGTGTACGCGACATCCCCGGCGGAAAGGAATACCTCTTCACCGCCCGCGAGGCTATGGGCGGCACCATCCAGGTCTATGTGGTTGATCCGGACAACGGAGACCCGGTATTCACCCAGGTCCTGAGGTAGAGTAAACCAGCCTGATTATAAAAAAAAGACCGCGGATCCGCGGTCTTTTCTGTTATTTGGGGAATCTGTAAATGACTGTGTGCTTGTAAGTTTCGCCGGGACGCAGGATGGCGTTGCCTGGGAAAGTTGGATGGTTTGGTGTGTCAGGATACAGCTGGGATTCCATTGCAAATGCAACGCGGTTTCCGGTGAAGAACTGGAGGCCCGGCTGGTCGCTGAAGACTTCCATAAGACGTCCTGAAGCAGGGGAGTAAACATAGGCAACCAGGTCAAGCTGACCCTGGGCAGTGTGGTTGAGGCAGAAGTTCTGGTCATAGCTGCGAACCATTCCTTCCGGGACGGCGGGAGCCGGAGTGCCGGGAGCGGGGCGACCGGCCGGTGCGGCGAACTGCCTCTGGCTCAGCAGGACAGGTTTGCGGAAATCGAACTCAGTCCCTCCCACGGGCACAATCTTGCCGGTAGGGATGAGGGAGTTGTCAACTTCCGTTACGGCATCGGCATAGATGCAGAATACGTGGTCCAGGACATTCTCTGCCGGGAATCCGTTAAGGTTGAAATAGACGTGATGGGACAGGTTGCAGACGGTGGGCTTGTCAGTGGTGGCGGAGTACTCGATCTTTACGCTGTCGTCATCGGTCACGGTAAAGGTAAGGAATGTCTTGAGGGTTCCGGGGAATCCGTCAAGTCCGTCCTCAAGGACGCAGCTCATTACAACGGAGTTGTCAGTCACCTTCTCTACATCCCATACGGTATGGTCAAAGCCTTTGGTTCCTCCGTGAAGGGTGTGCTGGCCGTTGTTCTTGGTTACCTCGTACTTCTTGCCGTCAATGGTGAACGATGCGTTTCCAATGCGGTTGGCGTAGCGTCCGAGCGCGGCTCCCACGGGGTTGCGGCTGAATCCCTGATATTGCTGGATATTGTCATTGTGGCCCACTACGTTGGTGTAGTTGCCGTTTCTGTCAGGGGTGTAGATACCTACAATGTAGCCGGCCAGATTGGTGACCTGGGCGGTTACCCTGCCATTGGTGATAGTATAGAGAGATACTTTTTTCCCGTCAATTTCCGTTTCAAAGTCAGATTTGTCCAGGAGCGCGGGAGCTTTGGTCTGGGCGCTTGCAAAGATGCTGCAGAACAGTGCCAATAGAAGTCCTAACTTTTTCATATTTGATATATGGTTTAGATTACAAATTTAAACATTTTTTATTTTGCCACGGCAGGCAGTCCGGGACAACCGTCAGCGGAAACGGCGCGAATGGCAAAATAGTAGTTGTCCTTGCTCAAAGGGCAGTAGAATTCCGGTTTGTCGGAAGCGGGAACGGTGTCTGAAAGGCCCAAGGGCAGGGAGGGGAGCCATTGGGACTGGTCCGTTTCACGGCAGAGGACCTGGTAGGTCACTGAAAGGTCAGGCCTGCCGTTTCTGTCAAGGACGGGGACCCAGGTCAGCCTGGTGTTGTTGTCCAGTTCCGTTGCATTTGCAATCCTGACGCCTGTGGGGCAGGATGCGGACAGTTTCCAGCAGGCAGGCGACGCCGCTAACGTCTGCTACTGCGGCGGCAATTTGCGGATTGTCCTGAACAGCCACCGGATCCCCGCAGGACAATGCCAGGAAAAGGGTGGCGGATGCCGCCAGAAATGTAAGGAGCCTTTTCATTCTGTCTGTATTCAATTACCATTGCAAAATAGTGAAAATAGCCTAATTATGCGGACAGGAAAGGTCATAAATTCTTTTATCTTTGTGAAAAAGGAATAATCAATATGAAACGGCTCCTGATCTTTGCCCTGCTGCCGGTTTTTCTTCTGGCTGCAACATCTGTCGCCCAAGGGCGTGAAGTGCGTTCTTTCAACGACTCCTGGAACTTTTCTCCAACCCGCCAGGTGCGCGCGGGCGGTTTCGGGCGCGGCGCCGCCGCAGGCCAGACCGTGAACCTTCCGCACACTTGGAACGCTGAAGACTTTATGAGCGACGGCGGCTACCGCCGCGGCTATGGCACCTATTCCAAGCAATGGGAGGCCCCGGCAGACCTTGCTGGCAAGCGCGTGTTCCTCAAGTTCGAAGGAGCCGGCTCAATGGCAACCGTCCTGGTGGGAGGCAAGATTGTGGGAGAGCACCGCGGCCCTTACAACAGTTTCGCCTTTGAAATAACGGATTTCCTGCAGCCCGGCGCCGCCAATTCCGTAACCGTGATTTGCAACAACGAGCAGACTTTTGACATAGCCCCACAGGGCGGAGATTTCAACCTGTACGGTGGCCTCTATCGTGATGTATGGATGATCATTACCGATTCCGCCTGCATTTCTCCGCTCTACTTTGGCTCCAACGGAGTTCTTGTCCACCAGACGCTGGTCAACGAACAGCGCGCTGAGATCAACGCGGAGGTACACCTGTCTTCCAAGGACGGGCTGGACGGCTGCGAGGTTGAGCTCTGCCTTGAAGATGCCGCAGGCCGGGTCATAGCCCGGCGCAGCACTGACATCTTCAACGGCAGCCTGGCAAGCATACCGCTCAGCATAGACAACCCTCACCTCTGGAACGGGCGTCAGGATCCATACCTTTACAAGGCCGTGACCATCCTCCGCAGGAACGGACAGGAGATTGACAGGGTAGAGGAGCAGATAGGTTTCCGCTATTTCTGGGTTGACAAGGACAAGGGTTTCTTCCTGAACGGAAAGCATCTTAAATTGCACGGCGTTTGCCGCCACCAGGACTGGGGCGATATGGCCGTCGCAATTGGGACGAAGCAGCACCTTGCTGACTACGCCCTGTTTGACGAGATTGGCGCCAACGCCCTTCGCCTTGCACACTATCCCCAGGCAAAATTTATGTTCCAGGAGGCTGACCGCCGCGGCTACGTTGTATGGGAAGAAATCCCCTTCGTGGGAAGTTACGTAGATGCCCCCGCATTTGACGACAACCTTCGCCTGCAGTTGCAGGAGATGATAATCCAGAATTACAATCACCCTTCCATAATGTTCTGGGGCCTTTTCAATGAGATTCACGAGCCCATCGACGCAATCATTGCAGAGCTCAACGATCTCTCTCACAAGTTGGATCCTGGACGCCTGACAGTGGCCGCCACGGACCGCGACGCCAGCTTTGTCAGCATCCCGGATGCCATAGGCTGGAACAAATACTACGGCTGGTACTACGATACGGTGGGAGACTTCGGGCCTTTCCTGGACAATTGGCACGCCACCTTCCCGCTGGCCCGCATAGGTGTGAGCGAATACGGCGGAGGCGGCAGCATCCAGATGCACGTTTCAAAATACGGTCCCCAGGATGAAAAGGACGTCAGGAGCACTTCCCGCGCCCGTTTGCACCCGGAGGAGAAGCAGACATATATTCATATGGGAGACTGGAAAGCCATAGCGGAGCGTGACTTCGTATGGGGTTCATTCGTATGGAATATGTTCGATTTCGCCTCCTCTATGCGCCAGGAGGGCGATACCAACAACCAGAACGACAAGGGCCTTGTAACCCGGGACCGCAGCCAGAAAAAGGATGCCTTCTACTTCTACAGGGCCAATTGGAACAAATCCCTGACAACCGTCCATCTTTGTTCAAAGCGCTATACGCAAAGGGAAGAAGACACTACGGACATAATTGTCTTCACCACGGCGCCATCGGCCAGACTATATATAAATGGCCGGCTCGTGGGCAGCGCACGCCCTGACGCGTACGCTACCGTACGCTGGGACGGCGTGCGCCTGGCCAAAGGCGAAAACCGCGTGGAAGTCCGCACCCCACAGGGAAACGACTCCGCCGTCTGGTTTGTCAAATAATGGCGGTTTCCCAAAAGAAACAAAGATTTCAGCCCTTCATTTTAAACCTTTTAAAAAAGGATTTGTCATATATATGTCCGGAGATTGATTCTCCGGGCATTTGGTATGACTATTATTAAACACACATTACTATGAAGAAGAGTATTTTGATTATCGCATTGGCATTGGTTCCTTTCCTGATGCACGCGCAGATGCCAATGGGAATGCCTATGGGTATGCCAATGGGTATGGGAATGGGAGCCCCTACAATGCAGGATCTTCCTGAGCAGACCATCACTGAACAGACAGACAAGATGGTGGAAGAATACAAACTTGATGAAAACCAGAGAACTCAGCTGCTTGAACTCAACAAGCAGTATCTTGGAAAGATAACCTATCCTGTTGTACTTCCTCCAGAGGCTGAAAAGGCTATGGAAGAGGCAAGCAAGCAGGCCAATAACACTGATATGGCTGCTATGGCTGAAGCCTTCAACAATATGACCGCGGAAGACCGCGAAAAGATGATGTCCTCTATGCAGGATATGGAGAGTATGATGGCTCAGATAGAGGATAACCAGGTTGCATATGAGGATGGCCTCAAGTCTATTCTCACCAAGAAGCAGATGAGAGCCTGGAAGAAGGCCAAGAGCCGTTATAACAATGAGCAGCGCCTGCGTATGGAGCAGCAGATGAACGACGCCTTCAACAGGATGGGCGGAGGCGGCTTCGGAGGTGGCTTCGGAGGCGGCGGCTTCGGTGGTGGCTTCGGCGGAGGTTTCCCGGGTGGATTCTAATAGTGTATATACAGAATAAAAAAAAGACAGCGTCACAGCTGTCTTTTTTTTATTCCTTGGACGGAAGTCAGCTTGCCTTGACCTTTACTCTAAGAATAGTGAATGAATTAGGCTCAAAAGTCATTTTGAATGATTTTGAGAACTTGTCGTATACGCTCTCAACAGGATGGATCTTGTCCGGATTCTCAAAATCGTTTTCGTCGTACAGTGAATCGGCGGACAGGGTGATTACTTTGCCCTGGGATTCGACAGAAGCAACGTTGGAGAGGTTGATGGCGGTGCTGAAAGGCTCGTTTAGGGCGTTGACAACCTTGATGATCATCTCTCCGCTCTCACGGTCATAGCCGGCAAGGGCATATCTCTTCTGCAGAGGCTTGTATTCCGTCCTGCCTATTTCGTTGCCATCTATGAAGCACGTGATTTCTGCACCGTTGACAGCCACTTTCACATCGTGCCATTCATCTGCCGAAAGCTCAATCTCACTGCTGAGGGTGCCAAGGGAGATGTTGGTGTTGCCTTCGACCATTGCAACGGAAGCGGTATATTTAGGTGCAGATGCAGTGGCAGGGGCGGCGCCTCTGAACCTGGGAGCACTCACGTTGAAAGTGAGGTAGTTCCTGTCGTCCTTGACGGCGAAGCGTATGCCAAAGCTGCTGAGGCTGTTCTGGAACTTGACCTTTGCCGCAACTTCAAAATTGCCGGAAGCTTCTGAGGCAGAAGTGATCCATCCGCCTGATGACAGCCTTGGAGGTACATTCTTGTTTGTTCCCGGGATATAGAGATTTGGCTCTACCAGGTAATTGAGGTCTTTGAATTCTCCGGTGGCGTAGCCTTCTGCCATCTTGTCCCAGGAACCCTGCTCATCCCAGTCGCCCGCCGTTGCCTTGCCGTTGATGGAGAAGTCCTTCATCTCAACCTTTGAACCCGTAGCGTTCACGCTGGCTGCGAATCCGGTCTTGCCTTCAAGCTTCAAAGCGGTCTGTTCCAGCGCGAGACTTGTTCCCAGGATGACATCAGGACGGTTGTTGCTGAACATACACTGAACGTGGTATGAGGTGCGAGGCACCACGATGTTGTTCTTGAAGCGGATGAGGTTGGTAGGCCACATCTGGAAATCAGTGTTCTCAAGGATAGGAGCGTAAGAAGCGATTTTCACAAGGTCAGAGTTCTTTTCGATTCCCAGCATAAATGATGCTTCAGCGAGAGCGCCTTCCAGAGTGCCCGGACCCACACCGCTGTTGACGGCATATTCGCCTACATATACTTCGTAGAGGCCGCGTGGAGCGTCGTCGAATATATCTGTGGTGTTGAAGAACTGTTCAGGGCGGACATAGTAGTGAGGATCGATCATTTCCACGGTCCCGGCGTCGTAAGTGTCAGGAACCGGAGTGAGACGGTCGTGGGTGCTGATGTACTTGATCTGAGGGTATTTCTCCTTGAGACGCTTGTATATGTAGCTGTAGTGCTTTGCATACACATCGCCGGAATTCTCGTTTCCTATTTCTATGTATTTGAGGTGGAATGGTTCAGGGTGGCCGTTCCTGGCCCTGACTGCGCCCCATTTTGTGTCGGCGCCTCCGATAGCATATTCAATGGCGTCAAGATGGTCCTGGATGAGCGGTTCCATTTCGTCAAGCTCCCAATAGTCACCGTTGCGTACTACGCAGGAGAGACCGGCGTTGATAACGAACATAGGCTCGGCTCCAATGTCTTCGCAGAACTGGAGAAAATCGTGGTAGCCGATGCTGCAGCTGTTGTGATAGCCCCACAGGTCCATCTTGCCCACACGCTCAATGCGGTCTCCGATGGTTTCTTTCCACTTGATGCGGTCCTCCATCGAGAGACCTTCCACTATGCAGCCACCCGGCCAGCGGATGAATGAAGGCTTGATGTCAGCGAGAGTCTGCGCTATATCCTTTCTGAGACCGTGGCCCATAAATGTCTCCTGAGGAAGCAGGGAAATGTAGTCTATGAACAGCTGGCCCTGACCGTTGAATTCCATCACCAGTTTGGCCTTGTTGTCGGTGGTGACGCTCTCTACAACAGCATCATACTTGTTCCATTTGCCGTTCTTGTTGAGGTCGAAGGTCTTAGAGAAGATTTCCTTGCCGTCCTTGCCTACGATGGAGGCTTTCACGTTTCCGTTGTATGCGGCTGTGGCGCGGGCGTAGAAAGAGAAGTTGTATTTGTCTCCGCTGACCATATTGAGGCCGGCATATCCTTCGTTGGTGATTTTAGCGCCGCGGCCCTTGATGTCCAGCCGGAGGTTGTTGGCGTTGCCCTTGCTTACAGGGTTGGTGCTCACGACGTTCATCGTTGCCGTAGATGAAGCCAATGGTTCAAGGCTCCAGCCCTCCGTCTTGTTCTGAGGGTCGAAATGGTGGAAGATATATCCCTTCACCTGACCTGACTGATAGTTTGGCTTTGCAGGGCCGTGGATTTCGTCGCCTATGACAACACAGTCATCAGGGACGTCCTTCTCCTCAAAGCCCATATTGTATATCATCTCTGGCCAGAGGCCGCCGTCACCGGAACGGCTGATCTCTTCGATGAAAATACCCCAGAGGTCCTGAGGAAACTCTGTGATTTCATCTGCCATATCTATATTGATGACAGATTTCGGTGTGTCGGAGCAGTTGCATAAAGACAGGCTCAGACACAAAAGCGCGATGATTTTGAAGAATTTGTTCATACTATTCAGTGACTATTCTTTTTAGGTTCCACTAAGATACTCATTTTTAGTATATGTCGGTATTGTGCAATAAATTTTGCATTTTTTTTCATATTCTCTAAGAAATAATTAATTTTATGCGAATTTTAAAAAGATTCAACCAATAAACTGTCGCCGTATAGCTTATTGACATATTGGCGGGAAAAGCTACACATACATATAACCTACTTTTATTAACCTAATTTTAAACTAACAGTTTAATGGAAAAGACTATGCTTAGGAAAGCGGCTGCTTTCTTTTCGCTGATTTTCTTGTGCATCCAACTTAATGCACAGAACGTTAATCTGAGCGGTAAAGTAGTCGACTCAAGCGGAGAGCCCGTAATCGGTGCTTCCGTAGTTCTTGTAGGGAATACCACAGTAGGTGCAATTACCGACCTGAACGGCAATTACAACTTGACTGTACCTTCCAACTCCAGCGTTACTGTCTCCTTCATTGGTTACCAGTCCCAGACTGTTGCCATAGGAGGTAGGTCTGTCATTAATTTCACATTGGTAGAAGACAACGAATTCCTGGAGGAAACCGTTGTAATCGGCTACGGTGTGCAGCGCAAGAGCGACCTCACCGGAGCTATCACGTCAGTCAAGAGTGAAGCTCTCCAAAACCGTTCCATCACCAATGCGGCCCAGGCCCTTCAGGGTAAGGCTGCCGGTGTGCAGATTGTGAACTCCACAGGTGCTCCTGGAGCTGAATCCCAGATCCAGATCCGTGGATATTCATCTAACTCAAAGAATTCTCCTCTTATCATCGTCGACGGCCTCAAGGTCAGGTCAATGAGTTACCTTGATCCGGACAACATCGAGTCAATGGAGATTCTCAAGGATGCGGCTTCTGCGGCTATCTACGGTATCGAGGCTGGTAACGGTGTCATCCTTATCACCACAAAGAGCGGTAAGAACGGTGGCGCCAACGGTCGTATATTCTACAACTATCAGTACACCTCACAGCAGATCCATCACCTTCCTAAGATGCTGGGCGCTAAGGAATACCTTCAGTACCAGAATACTCTCGACCCTACTATGACACCTGAGAGTATGGAGTACGACGGTGTCACCGATACTAACTGGCCGGCTCTCTCATTCGAGAAAGGTCTTATGCAGCGTCACACCGTAGGATTCCAGGGCGGAAATGAGAATGGCAACCTCTACGCTTCCCTGACATATCTTGACAACAATGGTATCGTCGTAGGCGACAAGGATATCCAGAAGAGGCTTACCGGCCAGATCAACGCAGAGTACAAGATCAAGCGTTGGATGACCGTCGGCGCCAACATTTCTATCGAGAAGAGCCAGACCAAGAGCGTATCCGAGGCTGTCAGCACCGGAGCTTCAATGATAGGCTCCATCATTATGCTGGACCCTATCACTCCCTGGACATACACAGGCACCCTTCCTGCAAGAGTACAGACGATGGTTGACCAGGGTCTTGACCTGATGAAGGATCCTAACGGCTACATCTACGGTATCTCCGCCTTCAGCAGCAACTCCCTTATCTATCATCCAATCTTCCAGCGTGACAAGGCTGATTCTGAAAGTAACGGATTCAACATCAGAGGTACTGCTTACGCAAACTTCACCCCCATCAAGGGTCTTACCATCACATCCCGTCTCGGTTTCCGTTCAGGATACAACAACTCCCAGACCTTCAACTATAAGCTCTACATCACTCCGCTCGTAAACAACGACCTCGGTCTCAGCGGCTCCATCAATGACAACATCTTCTATCAGTGGGAGAACTTCGCCAACTATACCTTCGATATCGGCAAGCACAACTTCACATTGATGGCCGGTATGTCATATGAGCACAGCTACTCCAACAGTATCAACGCTAGCGGTACAGAGCTCAGTGATACAGCCCCCAATTTCCGCTGGATCTCACAGTTAAAGAACAACTCTCAGTTGTCAGTGGGCGGACAACCTGGCGACAGCGCCAATATGTCTTACTACGGACGTATCGGTTGGTCTTATGACCGCAGGTACAACCTCCAGGCCAGCTTCCGTGCTGATGCCTATGACACCTCCAAACTGTCACCTGAGAACCGCTGGGGATACTTCCCGTCAGTTTCAGCAGGATGGAACATCAGCAACGAACCGTTTATGAGCGGCGTAAACAAGAATATTCTCTCCAACTTGAGACTCCGTTCTTCCTGGGGTATCAACGGTAACGTGAATTCCGTAGGATCATACCAGTATGCAACCACAATGTCCCTTTCAACCAGAGGTTACAACTTCGGTAATACTGATGCTACCTGGCACGATGTCGCTTCCCCTTCATCAAGACTCGCAAACCCTGGACTCAAATGGGAGACATCCCATCAGTTTGACATAGGTCTTGAAGGCCGTATGTTCGGAGACAGACTCTCATTCGAGTTCGACTGGTACGACAAGAGGACCCATAACCTTATCACCTCCCTTACTGCACCAGGTCACACCGGTGCAAGCAGTATGTATGTCAATGCAGGTAAAGTCCTCAACACCGGTTTCGAGGCTATGGTAAGCTGGAAGCAGGTCATTGGTGACTTCAATTATGGTATCAGCGTAAATGGCGCAACTCTTAAGAACAGGGTTCTCGAGGGCACTTCAAAAGAGCGTGTCCAGGGTGGAAGAGTATGGCAGTCAGACTATGTGACCTATTTCGAGGAAGGATACCCTCTGTGGTACCTGAGAACCTATATGATGGAAAGCATCGATCCACAGACCGGTGCAGCTGTTTACAAGGATCTTGACCACGACGGTTCCATTACACAGAATGACCGCGATTATGTAGGAAAGGGTATTCCTGACCTCACCTATGGTGTAACCCTCAACCTCGGATGGAAGAACTTTGACCTCACCGTCTATGGTACAGGTGCACAAGGTGTAGAAAAGCTCTTCAGTATGCAGCGCGGTGACTTCCGCGAGGCCAATACGCTCAAGTATTTCTGGGATAACGCGTGGGCTCCAGGAAAGAGCAGCTACCTCTTCCCCAAGCCTAACAAGCTTGATACCTTCTATATTGCATCAGATGCAATGGTATTCGATGCTTCATTCTTCAAGGTTAAGCAGATTCAGTTAGGATATAATCTCCCTCAGAATATCCTGAAGAGGATAAAGATGTCCCAGTTCAGAGCTTATGTTTCTCTTGACGACTGGATCGTCTTCACCAAGTATCCCGGACTCGATCCTGAGACCAACGGATACAGCAGCAGTATCAACAGTCTGGCCCTTGACACGGGTTCATATCCTATGTCAAAGAAAGTCGTATTCGGTGTTAACATCGCATTCTAATTAATCCCAAATTATTATCACTATGAAAAAGTCTATTATTGCTATAGCTATGATATTGGGGTTATTTATGACCTCAACTTCTTGCCAGGATTCTCTTACTATCCCTCAGAAAAACGTATACGATACAGAGGAATACTATAAGAATGCAAATGCAGATGATGCCGAAAAACTCATCGCTGCCATTTACAAAAATATCTTCAGTTATCAAGATGTTGGCGTTGCCATGTGGCTCAACATCATCAGCGATGACAACCACGCAGGTAACCCGTTTGGAGCCAACGAGTTCCATATTGCGGATACCTTCACTATGACACCTACCATAGCATCAAGTATCGGTACGGTTTACAACACCAGCTACTCTATCATCTACAGGGCGAATATGATCCTGGAGAAGATACCTGAGTCAAACGATGCCAGGATCAACAGAGTAAAGGCAGAGGCCAAGTTCGCCCGCGCTTACGCTATGTTTGAGCTTGTCCGCTGGTTTGGCAACCCGCCGCTTGTAAAGGGTCTCATAACCACCGATGAGGAGCGCTATATGGCAAACGAAGATCCTACACAGGTTCCTCCTAAGGAGCATATCGACTGGATCCTGGAGAACTTTGATGAGGCTGCCGCAGCCCTTCCGGCTCTTTCAGGCAAGGGCACCCAGGCGGCTTTCGGCGCACGTATCTCAAAGCACGCAGTTCTTGCTTATGCAGGCAAGGCTTGTCTCTGGTATGCTACAAGGTTCAAGGACAATTCTTACCTTGACAAAGCTGACAAGTATCTGGAGCAGGTTGTAAATTCAGGTCTCTATGGGTTGGTTGACGATATGAGCATTCTTGAAAGTCCTAAGGGAGACTTCTGCGAGGAGTATCTGTTCGAGCACTGTGCCGCAGATAACGACTCCCATCCAGGTGGATCCCAGAACGACCTGAGGGAAACCTATTACAGTTGGGACAACACTTCCATCGTTATGCCTAGCGACTGGTATGGCAAGGGCTGGTTCTGGAATCACCCTACCAAGGACTTCGCTGAGTTCCTGGAGAGACACGAAGGCAGCACCGAGACCAAGCGCTACAGATCATCTATTATGAACTTCAAGCAGATTGCTGCGCTTACAGGCACCCCTTATGACAAGGTTCTTATGAAGGCAATCCCTCACAACGAGGGTTGGATGCGTGTCCGTGGAACTGCCAAGACTGCTGATTTCTACAATGTCACTGGTTTCTGGAAGTATTCAAAGGCCAACCGTGTATATCTGCGTTATGCAGAAGTGCTTCTTATGTATGCTGAAGTACGTTTCCTCAAGGGCGACGCTACAGGCAAGGGCCTTGACGCTCTCAACCAGGTTCGTCTCAGAGACGGTATCGCTCCTATTCCCGCCCTTACCCTTCAGGCTATCAAGGATGAGCGCCGTGCAGAGCTTTACTCTGAACCTGAGCGCTTCTTCGACCTCCTCCGTTGGGGTGACGCTCCAACTGTTCTCAAGGATGAAGGCAAAAAGCTCTATACCCTTATGGCGATCACAGCAGAAGGAGAGCCGGTTGTCAATGTTATTGACGGTCCTGGCCAGGGCTGGCAGGAGAAGTATTGGTTCTTCCCTTATCCACAGGCTCAGATTGAAGCTAACCCTAATCTGAAGCAGAATCCGGGCTGGTAGTAATTGTAGTTTTAATATAGCGTCCTGGATCATTGCGTATCACAGGACGCTATATTGTTCTATCTGACTACAAATAATCATATTATATGAAGAAATTATTGGTAATTATTGCTCTTCTGGCCTGCGCTCTCAATCTTGGAGCTCAGACATTGGGCAAAGACGCACGTTACTGTAACCCTCTTCCTATGGTTATGGGAGAAGGCGGCAATGCAAGTGGTGACGTTTCCGTCTTCCAGTGGGAAGGCAAGTATTATATGTTCTGTACCGGCGGTGGAGCTTGGGTATCGGAAGATATGCTCAATTGGGACTTCCATTATGTGGCAAATGTTCCGGTCGCTCCGGACGTAGTGCCTTATAAAGGCAAGTTCTATATGACCGGTAACGGTGTAAGAGGCGTCTGGGTCGCAGACAATCCTCTGGGACCTTATGAACTGTCAGGAACCTGGATTAACCTTCCGGGCATAGAGGGCGGTTGGACAAGTCCTTTCGATACACATATCTTTGTCGATGACGATGGACAGCCTTATCTCTTCTGGCCTGGTATGGCTATCAGCGGTATCCACTCCGTAAAGCTCAATCCTGACAATCTCAACGAGTGGGTAGGTCCTGTCACCCATCATTTCAGCTTCAATCCCAAGCATACTTGGGAGCGTCAGGGCGAGCACAACGAGTACAGTGACGTCGCCTGGATCGAGGGCCCTTGGGTTTACAAGTACAAGGGAACCTACTATCTCCAGTATTCAGGCTCTGGCACCCAGTGGAGGACCTATGCAGAAGGCTACTACAAGTCAAAGAAGGTCCAGGGCCCGTACACCTATGCAGGCAACAACCCTCTTCTGCGCCGCACTACCGGTGTAGTTACAGGTCCTGCTCACGGCTCTATGGTCACCGGTCCTGATGGAAACATCTGGCAGTTCTATACAATCGTTCTTCGCAGCGGCGGACGTCGCATCGGTATGGACCGCGTCATCGTTGACAAGCAAGGCAACCTTACTTGTGAGGTTACAGATACTCCACAATGGGCTCCAGGTGTGGTGAAGGATCCTGCCAAGGGCGGAACCGGCTCAATTATCATATCCGAGGGGAAGGTGGCTGCCAGCGTATTCGGAGGTCCGGATAACAATGCTGTTTCAAGCTATATGCCTGGCAGAGATGCTGTTTATGCTGTCGATGACAATACTTCAACCTGGTGGTCTCCGGATCCTAACGATCTCCGGCCTACCCTTACGCTCAACCTTTCCGCACAGGAAGGACAGGACCGTACTCAGATATTCCAGGTCGATGGCCTCCGCATCCTCTTTGGTGGCGGCAGCAACCGCGGCTTCAGCGGCAGCTCCGTTGCTACTCCTGTTTACAAGTACAAACTTGACGTATCCATTGATGGCAAGACCTGGACAAACGTGGTTGACCAGTCAGCCAACAAGGTACCCCGCAATACGGTGTTTGATGATATAGTACCTACCGAGTGCCGTTACGTCCGTCTTACAATGCTTGACTGGCCAAAATCTTCACCACTCAGCATTCTTGATATGACCGTTTTCGGAAGGCCTACAAGTTATATCCCCAACGCCAATCCTATCGCTCCGGTACTTGATATGTCCAACAGAGATTAACTTTAAACCTAGTATATTATGAATTTCAAAAAATTGATTCTTGCAATTGCCCTCGTCTCAATGGCAATTGGTGTTCAGGCTCAGACTGTGGGCAAGACTGCCCGCTACTGCAACCCTCTTCCTATGGTAGTGGGAGACGGCGGCCAGGCTTCTGGTGACGTTTCTGTATTCCAGTGGGAAGGCAAGTACTATATGTTCTGCACAGGTGGCGGTTGCTGGGTATCTGAGGATATGCTGAACTGGGACTATCATTATGTTGCAAACGTGCCTGTTGCTCCAGACGTGGTTCCTTACAACGGTAAATTCTATATGACTGGTAACAGTGTAAGAGGCGTCTGGGTTGCAGATAATCCTCTTGGCCCTTACGAGCAGAAGGGCGAATGGAAAAACCTCCCCAGCCTTGAAGAAGGATGGAGTATGCCTTTCGATCCTCATATCTACATTGACGAAGACAACCAGCCTTATCTTTTCTGGCCGGGAATGGCTATCAGCGGTATCTATTCAGTCAAACTCAATCCTAATGACCTCAATGAATTCGTAGGCCCTATCACCCATCATTTCAGCTTCAATCCCAACCACGTTTGGGAGCGTCAGGGTGAGCAGAACGAGTACACTGACGTAGCTTGGATCGAGGGACCGTGGATTTACAAGCACAACGGAACTTATTACCTGCAGTATTCAGCTTCCGGTACACAGTGGCGTACCTATGCAGAAGGCTATTACAAGGCCCAGAGTATTCAGGGTCCTTATGTATATGCAAGCAACAACCCTCTCCTCCGCCGTACTGACGGAATAGTTACCGGTCCTGCACACGGTTCAATGGTTACCGGTCCTGATGGAAACATCTGGCAGTTCTACACAATCGTTCTCCGTAGCGGCGGACGCCGTATAGGTATGGACCGCGTCACCGTTGACAGAATGGGCAACCTCACCTGCAACGTCACTGACACTCCTCAATGGGCACCTAATGCTGTCAAGGATCCTACCAAGGGGGATTCAGGTTCTATCATCGTTTCTGTAGGCAAGGTCAATAATGGCAATGGAGGCGGCACAACCCGTATGAAGGCAGCTTCTTCTGAGACTCCTGGCCACGGTGCAGATGCAGCACTTGACAACACTACCGCTACTTGGTGGGAACCGGATCCGTCAGACAAACAGCCAACCCTTACGATGAATCTTTCACCTGCAGTTGACCGTGACCGTATCCAGACTTTCACCATCGATGGTATCCGCATCCTCTTCAACCCTTCACAGAACAGAGCTGGTTTTGGCGCAGCTCCGGCACAGCTTCCGCAGGCAGGTCCAAATGCCAACGCTCAGAGACCTCAGCAGCAACTCCCGCAGGCTGGACCCAATGCCAACATCCAGACACCTCAGCCTCGCGGAACTGCACCCCAGGCAGGAGCAGCCCGTCCAAGAATGCCGTTCACTCCGGCAGTTTATCAATACAAGGTTGAGACTTCAATGGACGGACAGGTTTACACTACCGTTCTTGACCGTACAAACTCAAAAGATTCCAAAAATGTTGTATTCGAAGAAATCCCTCCTGTACAGTGCCGCTATGTCCGCGTCACCTTCACCGGATGGCCTGAGAATTCAAATCTTGGCGTTCTTGACCTCTCTGTCTTTGGAAAGGCTACAGGTTGGAGCCCTTCAATAGTTCCTGTACCTCCTGTACTCTCAATGGACTAACAGGATCAAGTGACCTGATAAAATGACCGCTTTGTAATACCAGCAAAGCGGTCATTTTATTGCCCGTACCCCGGGAGGAAGTGCAGGTATTGATTGACCAATTGGGCGTGTCAAAAAAATGATTACATTTGAAAGTCAGATAAAACGGAATAGTTAGAAATGACTTTCAATACCTACGGAGACAAAAGGAATTCCAGTTTGCTGCTGATTCCCGGACTGGGGGTGTCTTATGAGATATTCCTGCCGCTCATCAATATCCTGAAAGATAAGTTTCATATTGTAGCCGCCGGTATTGATGGCTTCCTGCTCGGGAAGGAATCGGCCTTCACTTCTGTCGATGACCAGGCCCGGCAGATTATCAGATACGTCCAGGAGAACCTGGATGGACGTCTGGACATAGCCTACGGCCTGTCTCTTGGCGGTAAAATTCTTTCCCGCATAATGGAGCGCAGTGAGATTGTCATCGACCACGCCATTATGGATGCCGCACCGCTACTGCCACTGCCAAGGTGGAGTGTGGACCCCCTTCGCTACTATCAGAGTCTCAATGTCTGGACGTGCTACCATTGGACCGGCTTTTGGAAGTGGGTGTTCCATTCCCATTACTTTGACGTTCTGCTTGATGAATGCAGAAAAGTGTGGCCATACGGCAAGGGAAAGGCTGTGCGCGACGGATACAAGGATGTCTATACCAACAAATTAGAGTCCATTCAAGGCACCGATATCCATTACTGGTACGGAACCAAGGAAGCCTTTGTGGCAAAACCCCAAGCCAGGCATCTTTGCGCCCTTCACCCAGACACTCACGTAGAGGTGTTCCCCGGAATGAACCACGGGCAGTTCCTTGTTGACCATCCGGAAAAGGTGGCCAAAAGAATGGTAGACCTTGTAGGATGAATTCGAGGATGTGTCGTTGGATTCGGAGGCCGAAGGCCGACCCAGGGGAGTTTGAGGGGGACCGCCCCCTCAATCAATATAGTGCCCCGGGCGGGAGCACTTTTATGTGCTTATTATCAGGGTATTACGGAATATCCAAGCTAAAGCGCAAGCTGTGTTTGAGCATCACAACTTTCGTCAGATTACCCTGAAAAAGAGCGCTGTCACAATGCTTATTTTTAGCGGAATCTGCAAATAATTCGGCGATTCCGTTAAAAATAGCCTCCATTCTACTGCTCTTCCCGGCGGTCTTGGTCGGCGGAGGGGCATATTCTTGATACGTTCGTTTGGTCAATTGGCGGGATTTAGGGCGCGGTTTCTTTGTAATAAATGTGCGAATAATTATATGCTATCGAATGTAGTTGGAGCCCTTTTCGCACTGTTTACATCCGTTCTGATGTATTATTTAGTGCAAGAGCCCTTGGGGACCAAGTCGGGAGCAAGTAAAATAGCCAATAAGAATAAACAGATTTGTTTAATTTATTTTGATTATATATCTTTGCGGTGATGCAAAGTATGAGCAACATATCAGTGCCTAGCGTGGGTGAAGTGATCCGAGGGCGAATAGCCGAACTTGGGATCAGCCAGACAGAACTGGCTGCCCGGGTCGGCGAACACTTTCAGACCATTTCCGCCATCATTAATGGAAAGCGGGAAGCAACCATATCACTCTCTGTCCGGATTGATGAGGCGTTAGATCTCCCTTCTGGGACAATTGCATTGGCACAGACTAGATATCTGGTTTCGAAAGAAATCAGTGAAAAACAAACGGAGAGCATGAAGGAAAAACGGCATATTATCTTGGAGAAGATCAAGGCCAATGGTGGCTTTTGGTCTTACCAGGGCATTCCAGAAAGCCTGGACGATGATGCAGTCATAGAAGCAGCTCTAGTCCACCTTGATCTGGAAGACCTGCCGCTTTTGTTTGGAATATGGAGCAAAGCCCACATCAAGCGGGTCTGGAAAGAGCGTTTAGTCAGTCAAGGCAAGCGGATGAATGTCTTGAATTACATACTTGCAGTGAAACTGTTCGGAATCAACAACCCTGATAAATACATCTCTAGATATGCCCACGCTTATTGACCTTCCTGAGATAATAGCAGCAGGACTGACAGAATCAACGAAAGAGGTATTCGCTGATGTTTCTCAATTGGACTGTATTAAGGATCTCTTCCTCTGTGGAGGGACAGGACAATCCATTCAAATGAATCATCGCTTGAGTGAAGACTTGGATTTTGAGTTGATTGGCCTCCGGAAAGAGCGTCCACAACTCGATTTCGTAGCAATCCTCAGCGAACTGAAAGCCAAGTTCCCTGACGCCAGGGAAGAAATCCTGGCAGAAGATCACCTTCTCGTATTCATTAATGAAGGAAAAGTAAAGCTGTCGTTTTTCCGCCCAGAAAACCCCGTCAAATCGATGAGTGTTGGACTTCAGTTCAACAACTTGAAGGCTCCCGTTTTACAAGAGTTGTTGGGGATGAAAGTGTTTGCCCTCTGCGTCAGGACAGTATTCCGGGACTACTATGATATTTACTGCCTGCTCGAGGGTGGATGCAAACTTGAAGAAGCCATCAGTTACGCCAGCTACCTATCCCGTCATAAGATTCGCTCCAAGGTAATGTACTCGCGCCTCCTTTCACCGCAATTGTTCCAAAGAGAGAAGGACTTTGATAGGATGTTTCCTAAATACGAAGTTTCTGCCGAGGAGATTCGTGACAGGATTAAAGTTGCTATCGAGACCGAGAATCTTAAGAACAAAGCAAATCAATTATGACTAAAGCTCAGCTAAAGAAAGAATTATGCTCGCTGCCGAGCAAGTCTGTAGTCTCCATCTTGATGGAGCTCTATGATGCATATCCTGTTGTGAAGGAAAATCTCGATGCACGTTTTGCACAAGACAAGGCAGAAAGCAAAGCTAAACTTCTTGAGAAATACAAGAAGACTATTCAAGACGAATACTTTCCCTCAAAAGGCGAGGAGAAGTGCCGGGTAAGTGTTTGCAAAAAAGCAATCGCTGACTTTAAGAAGTTGAAGCCAGAAGCACATGATGTCGCCGATCTGATGGTATTCTTTGTGGAGCAGGGGTGTATGTACACCAGCGAGTATGGCGACATGTGGGAGTCCTTCTATACTGCCTTTGAGAACAATTACCTGCAGCCATGGAGTATGTTTTCAAGAATAGGCTTCAGGATGAGTTCAAGGACCGGCTGAAAGAATGCCTTCGTTTGACAGAGAACTGTGGCTGGGGCTTTAACGATACATTGGGTGATTATTTCTATGAGTTTTACCCGCCCGATTGGGAGGAATAACCGAGCCTATGACATTCGAAGAACTATTGGCAGAAAACCGTTTTTTGCGCGAAAGGATAAAAGAGCTGGAGCAAGAGAACACCCGATTGAAGGCACAATATGCCCCGGTTTTATCTGAACCAGAAACTCCTCGATTTGGAACAGCAGCAAGGAAAACCCTGACGGAAGAAGAGAAGGAAACCGAACTTCAGAGAAGAGTAACTATTTTCCGCGGTCTGTTTAAAGGACGTGAAGACGTGTTTGCACAACGGTTTGTCTCTAAATCAGGGAAGCAGGGGTACCAGCCTGTTTGTCGGAATCGTTGGTCCACAGTGTGCCAGGGCCATAAATACAAATGTGAAGGATGCCCTGCTCGAGAGTTTGTCCCATTGGATGATTCCGCCATTCGAATGCATCTCTCCGGTCTTGATAAACTAGGAAAGGATGTCATCGGTTTATATCCGATTCTGGAAGACAATACAGTTTTCTTCCTCTGTGCAGATTTCGATGACAAAAACTGTGAACATGGTTATAAAGAGGATGTCTTATCCTACGTTCGGGTATGTAATGAATGGGGCATTCCCGCTTACATTGAGCGATCTCGCTCTGGAAAAGGGGCCCATGTCTGGGTATTTTTTAGCGATGCGATTCTTGCAGCCAAAGCTCGCAAACTGGGGTTCTCCATTCTTCGGGCAGCTATGGAGGATAATGTGCGGATAGACATGAAATCTTATGACCGTTTCTTCCCGAATCAAGACTTCCTACCCAAAGGAGGATTTGGCAACTTGGTTGCTTTACCGTTACAAGGAATGGCAAGGCGGGATGGTAATAGCGTCTTCGTAGACGAAAGTTTTACGGCTATCCCGGACCAATGGGCTCTATTGTCATCCATATCAAAACTGTCCGGAGACGAAATCTCGTCCATACTTGAACAGCACAATCTCCAGCTGGAACTATCATCCTCAACAGAATCCAAGCCCTGGGAGACGCCTAAACCAGACAGGATTTCTTTTGAAGACTTTGATGGACCGATTACAGTGGTCCGTGCAAACGGATTATATGTGCCGATAAGGAGCGTCTCTGGAAAGGTTATCAGACATCTAAAAGAATTGGCATCTTTCCGGAACCCTAAATACTACGAACTACTGAATGCGCGTAAGCCATTGTACAACACACCATCAATCGTATCTTGCTCCGAAATGACAGATGATTATCTGCAATTGCCGAGAGGATGTGAAGACGCTGTGATCGAACTGTTTCAGAACAACTTCTCTGCATGGGATGAGGACGATAAAACAAATCCGGGCCGCTCAATTGATGTCAAGTTCATCGGACAATTGCGTCCCGAGCAGGAGACGGCCGTTCAACGAATGATGGCTTACAACAACGGGGTTCTCGCGGCAACTACCGCTTTTGGAAAGACCGTCGCTGCCATAGGGATGATTGCTCGAAGAAAAGTAAATACATTGATTCTGGTTCATTCAAGAGCATTGTTGGAGCAATGGAAAAGTGAGCTTGAAAAGTTCTTGATAATCAACGAACCGGAGCCGGAGGTGCAAAAGAAGGGACGCGGCCGAAGGAAAGCGTATGAGCATATCGGCCTTCTTGATGGAACACGGAATACGCTTCACGGCATAATCGATATCGCAGTATTTAACTCGGCGATGTCCGAAGATGGTGTAAAACCCTTTGTCCGGGACTATGGGATGGTTATTGCTGATGAATGCCACCATACCGCAGCTATCGGCTATGAACGAGTACTCAAGTACATAAATGCCCGTTATGTATATGGATTATCGGCCACTCCGACCCGTCAGGATGGGATGACGCCCATTGTATTCATGCAATGTGGGCCGATACGTTTCAAGTCTGATGCGAAGGCGCAAATTGCGCGGCAGTCTTTCAATCGAGTGCTTATTCCAAGATTTACCCCTTTCCGTGCATTGGAGGAAAAGACAGCCATTCAATATCTTGCCGATCTTGCCGCTGATAAGGCCAGAAATCAAATGATTGTCGAGGATGTCGTTTCTTCCCTTAGTGAAGGGCGATGTCCGATTATTCTGACTAAAAGGAAGGACCACATTGATATCCTGGTCGAGATGTTGAAGCCTTATTGCCGCAACGTTATTCGCTTGATAGGGACGGCATCAGCCAAAGAAAAGCGTATGATGATGGAGCGCCTGCAAGAGATCCCGGAATCGGAGCCTCTCGTAATCGTCGCTACAGGGAAGTACGTTGGCGAGGGATTCAATTATCCCAGGCTTGACACCTTGTTTATCGCCTTACCTGTCGCATATTCGAATATCGTCCAGCAGTATACGGGACGACTTCACCGCGAATTCGAAGGAAAAAAAGAAGTCCGGGTTTATGATTATATTGATATCCATGTCCCTGTGTTAGCCAATATGTATGGAAAGCGATTGAAAAGCTATGCTCCAATCGGCTATTCACAACAGGTTACCGAGGCGCTCCAATCGAACCCTCAGAATATCGTACTGAATCCAGAGTCTTTTTTATCCGTATTGATTGGAGACCTTGAGGCCGCAGAATCTTCGGTAGTTCTCTCTTGCGAAACAGTTCAATACATGAAAGGACGGCTTGCTAAGGCCCTTCAAACATTGTATTCTCGCGGCGTTGAATGCACCATCATCACTCGAAAGTCCTCTCTACGCGACGATGTTTTCACCAAGGCGGGCATCATAGTCCTTGTACGAGAGAGCCAAAACATCCGAGCTGCGGTTATCGATCGCACCGTCTTATGGTTTGGTAGCATCGAACTGGCAGGAAGCCGACACCGGGAGGATGATAATGTGATGCGTATTCATGCTCCGACTATAGCCTCCGAGATGCTTGGATATATTCTGGAAAGCGGTGAAAATTGAAACTTTGGGACACAAGACTATTTGCACACATCAGTGAAAGTTGCGAACTTTGTCAAGATCAGAGCAATTGCGTCCGCACTGCGGACGTAATTGTAAAACACTGATTTGTATTATGAAAGAGGTTCAGACATATTCGACAGCAGAGGATAGGTTGTACACTGATGTCCGCACTATCATTGAGGAGGCTCGAATGTATGCTATCAGAAGCGTGGATTTCAGCCGAGTGATGTATTGGAAAACAGGGCGCCGTGTTTTTGAGGAAGAGCAAAATGGTGGAGAATCCGTTGTAAACTGACCCCCTCAATTCCGGTCCGATTTGACCCCCTAGTACTTTTTCCTTTCATGTCACTTTGCGTCGGAATGTCCACTTTTTCTTGGATACACAAAATAGGAAAATAGTGAGAAAGAAATGGGAAATCGTGATAAAATAGTCCCACTTTTCGTCCCACTCTTAACAATAAACCGCCTTGCAGATATCTACAAAGCGGTTTTAAGGTGCCCCGGGCGGGAGCACTTTTATATGCTTATAATCAGCATATTACAAAATTTCCAAGCTAAAACGCAAGCTGCAATTAAGGGTTATAGACAAAATGCATTATCAACGAGGCAGATCTGGGAACCCGGCATAGCATCTTTTTCCATTTGTCTGAACAAAGGCCGGGCCGACTATTAACGTTTTAACTTTTATTAATTAAAGGCGGACGAATTCAACAAACAAGTATATATTTATAACAGATAATAGATTAACTTCTCAAATAGAGTTGAAATTTTTTTGTCTCTTATCGATTCTCGTTGTTATTTCATTACACCTCCGTCCTTTAGTTGTTTCATTGCTGCATCATACCACGCGCCCCTTCATAAGAGCAACTCTCAGCACCTACTTTCTGCGCTTCTTTCAGAGCTGTTTCCAAATTTGATTCTAAGAGATCGCATATTCCAAACAATACTTTGTCTTTGAACAAATAATTAATCAAAGCAGCCGTTGTCCAATCGCCTGCACCAGCAGTATCAACCACTTTCTCATTAACAACGGGGTCTAGGTGCTTCCAACCAGAATCCAAACGGTAGATCAATCCCTTTGCCCCTTGTGTCTGTATAAACAGCTTACCCTTGTAGTCTTTAAACTGCATAATGTCTTTTATCCTCTGTTCCGAAAACTTGACTATATCAGCCATCTCGACGCATTTGTTGAACAGGATGACATTTCCACCCCTGCTGGAAGGCTCAAAGAATATCACCGAACCTTTTTCCTTGAATGTGGTAGCCAGTTTCAATATAGCAGGCGAAACCCTATCGAAGAAAAACACCTTGGGAACAAAGTTAATTCTCTCTATTACCGCTTTCGCCTGGGGCAGTGTCAGCGACTTGAAATCCAGATAGAACCGCCCTGCATTATTGCGTGATTCAAACTTATGTGTGGGAATGCCATCCTTGTTGATGAGGTTGCGCTGCACTATCACCGGTGTCTTACCGTCTTGCGTAGCGACAAAATCCGTGTGTACATGGTGCTTCTTCATGTCGTCCAGTACCCTCACTCCATCTTTCGTTCCATCCAGACGAGCGATGGGATAGGCATCCCACCCCATGTATGAAAGTATCATCATCACATTGCCGCACGTACCACCCACATAAAAGGATACTGGAATATGGTTTCCTTCCCAAATCAACACATCCAGACTTATTAGGCCCGTTCCAACTATGATATTATTTGTTTCAAGTTCCATGTTTCAAAATTCAAACTTCAGGATTAAGCCTCTCCACCAATTCCGCCTTTACCTTCTCCCATGCCACCTGCGGGTCATACTCCACTTGTGGGCCGAGAATCATTTCCGTATCTGCAAGGAATTCCTCATCCTGTAGTTTTCCGTCCATATTCAGCACAAATTCCTTGTACGTGGGCAGGTGTGATGACGTGAAGCCCAGATATCGCTCATAGCTCTCCATCACTTTCCCTTTATCCAACTCGGGGTGCATTGACAATATTTTCCACAGGTCAAACAAATCTCGTCCTTTTCTTCGCTGATACACCGCCCGCAACTTTGTCCCTGTCAACTCTGCCAACTCATACGTCAACACTTCGCAAGCCCCTTTGAACCACGAACTATCCACCGCAAAAGGCACTCTCACCATTGGAAACACACTGAAGTGCTCCTTACAGTTAATCTCCACTTTCAAGTGAATCTCACCTGCACCCATATCCGTCGGTTGCACCTTGAACACCAGCGTATTGTTGTGCTTCTTCTGCTTCACTACGGGGTCGCCAAGCCAGGAGAGAGCTTCCCGTAGATGGTCAATCGTCTCCTTGATGGGCTCTGCCTGCACTTGCACCAGGTCGATGTCCTCCGAGTATCTGGGCTGCGGACTCAAATACAGCTTGCCCAATGCTGTGCCGCCACGGAACGCCAGATGCTCCGCAAGAAATGCATCTCTATAGATCGACACTAACGCACGGCAAACTATCAAGTCCTGTTCGATGAACTTATTTACCACCCACGGGGCCTGTTCACTCCACTCAGTAATATAACTGTCAGGTATCATAGCTCGTCAATCTCTATGGTTTCGTTCACTATAATTCTCCACTTGGCGTTCCGCTGGCCGATCTCACCACTCTTACCTACCTTCAATGGCACATACTGGAGCACGTGGTGGGAACACTTCAACAGACCATATACCGACTTTGCCGCTTCATCTTCCTCCAATACCTCGTCCAGAATATAGCCCAGACGCTGCAAACTGGTTACTGGTACCTCCTTCGCAAAGTCAGCGCTTAAGTGCCCATAATCCAGTTTCTCAGCCAGTTCAGCCAGTACAGTGGCTGCCCGCGAAACGCTCCCTGTCTTAGCCTGATACGTCAGCAAATCCACTGCCGTCAGTTCAGGACACGACACGTTAATGTAGCCCGTCCGCGTCTGCCTTCTCTCCACGTATGCCTCAGGAATATGGCTCTTGCAGAAATAATGCGTTAGGTATTTCTCTCCCTTCTTGTCTCGCATGGCGGGAGGCTCTATCATCACGCTGAACCGTAGCGGGACCTGATGCGAAGCTCCGTGATAGCTTGCCGCACTCAGCAGAGCCACATAGTATTTGCGTCCCAGGTGGTGCATCATGTCGTCCAAGTAAAACGACTGCGGCACAGCCCCGCGCAGCACATACTCATCCGGCACTATGACGTAAAAGCCGCGCAGGGGCGACATAATCCGTCCTTTGCTCACCTCCCTGGTCAACGCACGTGCAATGCTGCCGGCATTCATCTCAGGAAATGCCCGAGCCACCTCGTCATGTGTGAAGGTGTAGTTGCCTCTCAGCGGCTTATCATATATCCAGCTTGCTATGCTCGCCATTTCCTATTTTTATAGTTTCGTTTGCAAAAATAGACATTTTTTGTCTAACTTCGCAAACTAAATATGTTTTCTTTTCCAATTATTGTGTATTGACTATTTTTATTGGCCAGCATCAATTCTCATTGTATGCTTCCCCAGTAATCCAAAGTAGAAAAGGCTCACTTGACTTGTTGAGTTCCTTTAAAGCATTCGCATCCTCTATGGTGTAATCACGGGAACTGACATTATAGATGGCGACACAGTCGTTGAACTCTAAGCCAATTAACAAACCGCCCAACGAAAGGAGCTTGCTTGTGAGCAGGGCGATACCAAAACAGACGTTTTCACTGATGGGCTTTAAAGTTTTCTTGTGCTCACGTATCATATGAGATACAATACGGTAGAGTTCAAAGGGGTTCTGCTCATCAGCGTAGGTAATACTCAATGGATCGTGAAATAACTTCTCCTCAAAGAACTGGTGGTATTCCTGCATCAGGTCATCCGCTCTACGTGGACTATTCTTGGATGGGAACGGCAAAACCGGGAACATATCCGAGGGTTTGAAGGTATCATAAATACCTCTCAATAATTTCACATGGCGCTCCCCAATCAAGGCTATCAGAATGCAGATTCTGTCAAGAATAGCCTCAACGCTCAACATAGACTTAAAACCAGGCAAAGCTTCCACGTTGTCAGTAGCTACATTGGTCTCAATGCCTTTGTCAATCTCCACATTCTCAGATACAGTGATGAACAGGTTCTTGGTCTTTTCATCCTTCATCTTGTTAAACAATGCCTTGGCAATGTTGAAATAGAAGGCTCGTGGCAGCGAACTCACATCCAAAATCACATCACGATACGGGGTTAGATCACGCTCTGCCACCTGACGACTCATCATGGCAATGCGCTTCTCCCAACTCTGGGTGGTGTCAATTGGAATCTCAAAAAGCGAGAATCCATATTTCTTCTGGAGGGCTTCCAGCTCCTTAATGTTGTCCTTATAGAGTTTGCGGTTCTGAGCATGGTTGCCACTATCGGGAAAATCGAAGGTGAGGCAATCCAACTGTAACCCTTTCACGTTTTCAAGTAACAGGGCCAGCGTATTGTTCATACGGGGGTCAAAGCCCTTGCCCAACAGGAACAATACCTTCTCTTTAGGATTGTCACCGTAAAACTCCTTGCAGAATTTTACCAGCTCATCCTTTCCGTGGTATTTAACGTATGATTCCCATCTATACTTCATCGCAGAGTCTCTTATTTTGCAGAATGTGCCCATTGGTTCAGGCGGTGCAATGATAGCTTGCGCCAACCGCCACGACGCAGTGGTAGGTGTGCATAGGCGCACAGCCATTCGTTCAAGTAAAAAACAGCCCAATTCTGATCTTTCTTACCTTGTGTACGGGGTACTTTATAAAGCAAGTTATTGGCCATGCAGTCTTTCAGTAGAGTTGCCAACTCTTCATTGGCCTTGTCTTGGAACCAGAAGCCATCCTGACCATACTGACCAGTGTTCTCTTCCTTCACGGCAAAACCGCTTACCGTGCGGTAAGAATAGGTGGGGCTGAAGGTCTGCTCACGGCAATATTCAATCAGATGCATCAGGAAGGTGTAGATTTTGTTTCCATGTTGCAGTTGCTTGATGTCCTCCAAACGACTTTTGCAATATTCGTCCACAATTTTGTCCTGGTCTTCAGGCGTAAGGTCATAACGAGCAGTATCCATGATCTTCTTGGAGAGCAGCATTTCATACATTTTGGAGGCTATGCTCAGGAATTGCTCAATATTACCGGAAGCCAGGTCAATCAGGGTCTGCTGTCCGTAATACTGTGGCAACTTACTAATTTCACCTGGCAGCAACTCTTCCGCATAGTCGTTAAAGTCCTTGCTCAGAATGCCCATGATTTCCTGATAATCATATTCAAACAGACGGGGAACATTATCCTCACGGGAAGCGTAAATCAGCAAGGCACGGAAGTGTTTGGCCCGGTCATATGGGTCTTCCTGACTGATAGCTTTTAGACATGTCTCATAATTGGGATAGCTTGCCAGCTTTTCGAGCAGGGCAAAATACCTCTTACTGGCTTCGTTATAAACCGCATTATAGTTTTCTGTGGAGATTTCAGACAGATAAGTGAAAAGATCCACTCCATCGTAAGACACCTTGGAACGCATGGATGCCACGCCCTTGGCCATCTGATTGAAAAGACGCTGGGAAAGCATCTCCAGCTTGATGACTTGATAATCGCGGCCTGGGACGTTGTTGTCACTCAGGATATCCTCGGTACTCAAGGTTTCCAGACGCTCCGCAACCCACAAAGTAGCATGGATGCGACGCTCAGCTACCTCACCACGGATGATGCGCTTCTGGAGTTCAGTAAGCTTATGGGCATCGTCTATCTGGAAGATAAATTCACCACACAGAGGCTCACCCTTATAGCTGAACCATTCAGCTTTCATAGCATTCAAGGCAAACAGTTCATCGTTACCATCAATACCATCAGCAGGCACCACAAAAGTATCCAGGAACTCACAGACCTTCCGCTCCTGCTTGGTCGCCCAATCGAGCAAATCCTTGCCAGTATAACTTTCTCTCAACTCCCCGAACTGGTATATTGGATCTTCGGGGGTATAGACAATATCTTGGAGGGAAGTATATTTGATACTCGCTAGTGTCATGCAAGTCTTGAGGGTTGCCAGCACAATACGTGCATTTAGCAATGATAGGAAATAGCGTCGCTGCTCCCTGCGGCCAAACAACTCATCGTCTTCGAGGAACTCATAGTCTCGCCCCATCAAGAGATAGACGCCGCATTTCTGAATCAGACCATTATTATCCTTTACGCCAAGTTTTACCAATTTCTTAAAAATGACATTATGGCTCTTGGACGTAACACGTTGCAGAACTGAGGGTGAGAAGAGTCGTAACAGGGTGGTCTTGCCCGCCCCCGGTGAACTCAGAATATATGACAGCGTACCCCAGAGCGAATCATTCGCATGGTTATCCTCTAGATATGACAAAGGCTCTATGGAAAACAGTTCAAGGAACCGCTCGTCGGTCTCAATCCTTTCAGAGGCTCGTATGGCAAATGGGTTCTTGTAGTTCATACTGAGTCAATTATGACGACTAATACGGGGGAACAGTCCTTTAAACTCCTGGTCATTGTCGGTATCCTGCCACAGGATGGGCAGTGAATTGTTTGGCGTGTTGTGAGACAGCACCACGGGCAGCGCACACTCATCGAAACCTAAGTAAGGTTTGTTGACACTGCCCACCTTGTAGTCTGTATCATCTTTCAAGTTTTGATGTAGATACTTGGGCTTCTCCAACACTTTCATCAGTTCAGGGTCACCGGTAATATCTGCACTTAAGGATTCATCTAACTTCTGCACAACGTGGATATGGTACTTCACCTTGCTATATCCCTGTTTATCCAAAAAGTCATCAAGCCCCTTACTAATGTTCTTCACAGCCTTATCCGTAGCCATGCAAAACAGTATGTCAATATGAATTTCAGGTTGGTTGGCATCCAGCAGATAACTCAAATGTAGTTCTTCCTTTTTCCCGGTAGCTATTTCTTCATCTGTACATTCTATGTTTTTAGCACAAAGTTGGTCGATGATCTTAGAAAGCTTTCCTTTGAACTTCTTCGCATTTTCATCATAGCGCACAAAACTCTTACCACTGGCCGTAAAATCATCAATCAAGAAAATGTTGCGGAAATAGGCTCTTTTAACTCCCTCCAACTTTTTGTCTATTCTCAAATCCAAAAGCATATCTTTGAGCTTTTTTTCATCGGGATAATAGTTGGTAAGCACCTGCTCATTGTTAAAACCAGCACTTCGGCGCAGGATGTCGGTATGAGCACCGTCGCTGAGTCCAACAACTAATGACGAACGTTTCTCAATGTCAAACTGCCTCTGAACCTTTTGATTACACAGCATATAGGAAGGCATCTGGGCATTCTCCGTAGCTTTCCTTAACAGAATAGGACGGATTTTGGAGTCGTATAGTAAGTCCACCAGATAGTTCATCTGGGTGGAAGAGATAAACACCAGTTTCTTCTTCACGAAATTGAGCACAGTTTCTCTATCCTCTTCATCAAACTGGTTCAGCCATTGTACCAAACTGCTCATGAAGCGAGTACCAGGCATGAAGCGGTCATAGGCATCATATTTCATGCTGCCCATGAATTCGAGCTCAGGACGTTCGGAGTTTAATCCCATATAATCCCAGTCCATTACGCTTGACAATAGTAAGCTGGCTAAATTACTATTCATACACTAAACTTACATTTGATGATTCCGCCACTTACGGTGAGACGGCTTAAATAATATAAGGTGGCGTCCAGACCCTTCATACCTGACGGGGCTATGTTCCAACAACTCTCTGCATTCTTTGATACACGGTCAACGCTCAATGAAAACTTACTAGTCAGCATTTCATAATCGTTGCCTTCCACGGTCCCGTAATCACCAATACACAAGGTGCGATCTGGATCTTCTATTACCCGTAGTTTGCTCACCTCACGGAAAACCACAATATCCATGCTGTGACTGCTGCGCCACACACGGATGCCTTTCATCTGCTTGTCCCAGATGATTTCACGGCATGTTTCATAAACTAGTTGTGATTCCGTCTGGGTCATTTCTCCCTCAATGGACAATTGAAGGCTGCGCTCTTCAAATTTGTAGTCCACACAACTTTTAGGGAGTCGTTGTTTCAGTTCCTCCTCCAGTGCTTTCAGTTCATTGTCAAAGGGCTGTTCCTTCCACGCTTTCAGTTTATCCTCTTCGCCTAAAACCAATAGGCAGGCACCATTATAGTAGCCCACCTTGATTTGCGGCCAGTATTTCTGGTCAATGGATTTTTGGAACGACTCGCCCACCGACTTGCCACGACCTGTAGCTACCACTATCTGTACCCCGTTTTCCAGCAGAGGCATCAATGCACCTCTTATCTCATCGCATAATCCATTCGCAAAACGACTTTTGCGGTCTGGTGCTGACAACGTTCCATCATAGTCAAAGGCTACGGTGGTGAACTTGCCACGGTTCAACTGGCGTACGAAACGGTAACAAGCCTCCCTATAATGCACCCACAACGGGGCATTCTCCCTACCAGCTACGCCCAGTTTACGCAGTACGGCAACATCGAGTGTCTTCTCTGTGGGTAGGATGCGGTTGGTCAGCTTGAAGTAGTCCAAGTTGTAGAGTATACGGCCATATCCAGGCACACCCGGTTTTCCGGGGTCAATGCCACGGGCTTCGCCCAAGTCGTTGACAAAGCGAAATGCCTTCAAGAGCATGTCAATGGATGCCAGAGGTCCATCCAACTCTGTTTCTATATAGATGACGGGCACGTTCGTAGGCAAACATCCAATGGTCTTGTAGGCCAATTCCCGCTCAACGGGCGTTACCAGTGCAATGATGCAAGAGTTTTCACCCCGCTTGTCAAACCAGTGGTGACGGCCGTGACCGAAGTTGCGATAGTCGCTGAGCAGGGCTGAGCCAAGGGCTGCCTCCGTGAGTTTGGACTCAATATCCCAAGCCACGGGTTCGCCAGCCGCACCATAGAGAACAATGAAGTTCTGGATTCCAGACAGTCTAAGGTTCAACGGTCTTGTGGTCAGTTCAAGGTCTAAGGGATTTAATCCTGAAACATGGAACTTGGGGCCTTCTGCTGCTTTACATAGGAGTGTAAAAGTGGCGGCCAATGAGTTGGTGGCTAGGAAGCCGTCTTTCTCGCTTGGGATGTCCTCGCACCAGCGTTGCACCTTGAGGTACTGCTGGAGCAGTTCCTCGGTGGGGTTGTCCTTTCGCAGGGTCAGGCTCATCATGCCTGTCTCGTTATATTTAACGCTATACTTGATGGCATTGAGGATATCTTTGTTCTTGCCGCTGGCACTGAGGAAAAGCAGTTTGTATCCACGGATAATCTCTCGACCAGAATACATCAGCTGCAAGGGGGACATCGCTTTTGCCATCACACCATTGCACTGCTGATAAAGCTGGGCTGCATAATGGCAAGCACTGAGCGAACCGCCAGAACCAATGCAAACCAAAGGTATCTGCTTGTTCTCTGCAAACAGAAACCGTGCAAGACGAGTCACATCCTGCTGCTCAGCCCATCGAATGGTCTCCGACAGCATTTTCAGCTCTCCCTTAAATGGCTTTCCCATAATTTAAAATAGAATCCTCTTGAAAATGAAGCATTAATCTAATTTACAAAGATAATACTTTCCAGATAGATTGCTGGCAATTGATTAGACAGTTTGTCAAGAAAAGTGCTTGGTTGTTTGGCGGTTTTGGGGTTGTGTCCGCACTCTGTAAAAACAACTAACAAGATTAAATAAAGGGAAAGAAATGGTAACACAATCGGTTGACTATCAATCCCGTGCAAAATCCCGTGCAAGTCTGTGCAAGGCCTTTCCCTGAAAAATGGCTTATCCTTGCGGAAAACAACCGCATCCGGGCCCGGACGCATTAAAAACACGTATCACCATATGACAAAATCTAGCACTACTCCAATTGTGATGCTGACGCTCCAGGATCTTCGTGATGTCATTCGCGAAGAGATGGGCAGCAGCGTCAATGTAACGCACGAGAGCGAGACGCCTTCTGCCTCTGAACACATCCCGGCGAAACTGGCCGGGAAGGAAGTAGTCTTCGGTCTGGCCGGCATCTGCAAGATCTTCAATTGTAAGATGTCGCGTGCCCAGAAATTGAAGAATACGATTATCAAGGATGCCGTCCATCAAAATGGAAGGACCATCATTACCGATGTCCAAAAGGCATATGAACTATTCGAGACCTATTCTAAGAAAAGGAGGTAAAGATGATCCACGAGGACAATGGACCGGTATTTCCGGTCGTTATCTTTCCGGAGAACATTCGGAAGATTATAGACACCACGCATGAGGAATCGTGTTTCCCGGTCAACTACATCGCCGCGGCATTGTTTTTCGCAGCTTCGGTGGCTGTCGGGAACTACTGTACCCTGGAGGCCAACTCATTCAAGGCAAAAGCCCATCTCTTCATGGCGCTGCTCGGCTCACCGGGATCCGGCAAGACACATCCCATCAACTTTGCCATCGCTCCATTCCTTGAACTTGACAAGGAAAGCATTAAGGAGTATCAGAAGAAACTCAATGAATGGCGCAAGGCCCCTGATGGAGCCAAAGGCGACAAACCGAAGGCGAAACAACTTCGCTTCCAAGACATCACCATGGAGGCCATCACAAAAGTTCTCGGAGAGTCGAAGCGAGGAATTTTCGTCTTCGTGGATGAGCTGAGAGGATGGATATCATCCTTCAATAAGTACAATGCCGGCGGCGGGGATCGTGAGCAATGGCTCAGCCTCTACAGCGGAGTCCCCATTACCGTGAACCGCAAAGGGGAAGATGATATTACTTTCGTAGCTGACCCTTATGTCAGCGTGATTGGCGGTATACAGCCGGGCATACTGCCAAAACTGTTCGGAGGAGAGAACATGGATAATGGTTTCTTCTATCGAATGCTATTCGTCAATAATCCGGCCGAGGGAGAGCCGATGCTATGGAAAAGTATCGACCTCCCTTCCGGATGCGAAGAGGAATGGAAACAGTTCTTGACCAAGATGCTGGACGCTAGCGGCTACAACAGCGATGATGAAACCCCCAAGGTCTATTCCTTCAACGAGGACGCATGGGAAGTCGTTCGTCAATGGCAAAACGATACGGAAATCGAAAACTCAGAGCACGGATCATTATCCGATATTGCCATTTTCCGTAAGACTCAGGACTACTGTCTCCGTTTCTGCCTCATCATCCACGGGATGCGTGAAGCATCCGGCGAGATTCCTCTGTCAACCATTGTCGACGAAAACACCGCATTAAGAGCGACGATTCTTGCCAACTACTTTTTTGAAACGTCGAAGTATGCCTATAAACTGATTCAAATGGGAGGGGTCGATCACGGTCGGTTCTTTGATCTGTTGAATGCCTTGAATACAGACTTCACCTCGGATCAGGCCGTTGCCGTCGGAAAACAGCTCCAGATCTCTAGAAGTACGGTCTTTCGTTATCTCAGAAATGAATCGGATGGCATATTTCTAAAGAAGACAGGGCCTGGAAAGTATTCCAAGATTTAATGAATGAGACTTTGACACTTTGAGACTTTCGGGCCCTGGGCAGCTCCGATTGGCAAAGTGTCAAAGTCTCATAGTCTCACTGAACCAAAAAGCCAGACAAGCCTTATGCAAAAGAACCTCAGATATAGCATTACCCTCAATGAAGCGCAGTTGGATTATCTCTCGGATGAGCAGCAGGAAATCCATCGGATGAAATGCTTCAAGACCTTCCTTCAAATGACCATTCCAGAGGAGAACAAGGTCTATGGAAAGAACTTTTCAGCTGTCCTACAACCAGGGCAATTCGTAGCCTCCAAGGTTGACCTTGCCAGGCTGTGGGGCTGCGACCGGAAGACGGCAACCCGCATTGTTCAAGAATTCAATCAACTTGGCATTCTCCGCTCTGAACCATCCAATCGGACCACTATCCACACGATGATTTGTCTGTCAGCTTGGTTCGAGTATCGAGGAATGATAAGGAGCCGATTCTTTGTCAGTAATCCGGAAGTCAAACCAATCGTGAAATCGGTCAGGACCGCCAGGTGTGTCCCGCCTGAAACAGCTGTCGAAACCAATAAATCCGACTGCGCAAATCCACCGGATCCAGGTGGGACATCGTAGAGCCATCCCCGCCTCTTTTCCCTTTCCCTTTATTCCTAACCGGATAGAGAAAAGATGC
>Ga0208297_1000245_pt1 | contig 136125 bp, 136 predicted proteins | sample LMS_cellobiose_e_FD_187367 | JGI IMG/M metagenome (GOLD analysis project Ga0208297, IMG submission 187367) | Rumen-fistulated moose microbial communities from Alaska, USA - LMS_cellobiose_enrichment (SPAdes) (version 2) | ecosystem: Host-associated > Mammals > Digestive system > Stomach >...
CACTGGTGGGCGGCACCGGCTACCTCGCCGCTCCCTTGACGCAGGTCGTGGCGGCGGGCAGCGCCGCGACCATCACGGGGCTCGATCCCGGCTACTATCTCATCAAGGACCTCGACGCTTCCCAGAGCGGCGAATCGAGCGCCTATACCGCCTACATGCTGGAGGTCGTCGGCGACGCGACCGCCACCACCAAATTGAGCACCCCCACCGTCACCAAAAAGGTGCAGGACATCAACAACACGGGCGACGGGGACATCAGCGACAACCCCTGGCAGGATTCCGCCGACCACGACATCGGCGACACGATCCCCTACCAGATCACCGGCACCCTGCCCAGCAATTTCGCCGACTACGCCACCTATTATTATCAGTTCTCGGATACGATGAGCGCCGGCCTCACGTATCAGGCTGACGCCCGGGTCTTCGTCGACGGCACCGACGTTACCTCGCAGGTCGTGCTTTCGCCGACTGTGGTCACGCCCGGGGCCACGCTCACCGTGACCATCCCCGACCTCAAGGCGCTCACCGGCGTGACGCCGACTGCCGCCAGCACCGTCACCGTATCCTACACGGCCGTTCTCAACTCGAGCGCCGTCACGGGAAGCGCGGGCAACGCCAACACGGTCTATCTGACCTACTCCAACAACCCCAACCCCGGCGGCGGGGGCGAGACCGGCACGACGCCCACGGACAAGAACGTCGTCTTCACCTATCAGTTCGTCGTGAACAAGGTCGACGAGAGCAATACTCCGCTGCCGAACGCCGGCTTTACCCTCTATAAAAAGGATGCCTCCGGCACGTGGCAGGTCGTAGAGACCATCGCCGCCGGCGCTGCGACCACGTTCACCTTCAAGGGTCTGGACGACGGCGACTACAAGCTCGAAGAGACGGAGGTCCCGACCGGCTTCAACAAGATCAGCGACGTGGAATTCAGCATCTCGGCGACGCACGATACGACCTCCCCCGACCCGACGCTGACGAACCTCAACGGTGCGACGGCCGACGGGGATACCATCAACCTCACTGCCACGCAGCAGGCCACCGTCAGTCTCTCCACCGGCACGATATCGGTCACGATCCAGAACAAGGCCGGCTCGGTCCTCCCCTCCACCGGCGGCATCGGCACCACGATCTTCTATGCTGTCGGCGGCGTCCTCGTGGTGGGCGCGGCCGTCCTGCTGATCGTCAAGAGGCGGATGAAAGCGGAGGAGTAACGCATCCGCCGTATGAAAAAGCACCTGTCGACGCTGTGTCTCGTCGCGCTCCTTTTCGTCGGCAGCGGGTTGCTCCTGTACCCCTTCGTCAGCGATTACTGGAACTCTCTCCATCAGTCCCAGGTCATCGCAGGCTATGTGCAGTCCGTCTCCGATATGAACGCCGACAAGTACGCGCGCCTGCTGCGTGAGGCGACGGCCTACAACCGGCGCATCACGGAAAGGGGCAGCCCGGACTTTTTCCCGTCCGAGGAGGACCTCCAGGCGTACTACGGAACGCTGGACATCGACGGGTCGGGCATCATGGGCTATATCGAGATCGACAGCATCGGATGCAGTTTGCCGATCTACCACGGGACGGACGACGCCGTCCTCCAGATCGCCGTCGGGCACATCGCAGGCACCTCTCTGCCCGTCGGCGGCGAGGGGACGCACTGCGTCCTGTCTGGGCACCGGGGGCTGCCCTCCGCCAAGCTGTTCACCGACCTCGACCGGCTGGGCGCGGGCGACACCTTCGTGATACGGACGCTGGACGAGGTCCTGACCTACGAGGTGGATCAGATACGGATCGTGCTGCCCTCCGACGTGAGCGCGCTTACGATCGAGCCGGGCGCTGACCTGTGCACGCTCGTGACGTGCACGCCTTACGGCGTCAACTCCCATCGTCTGCTTGTCCGCGGGCACCGGATACCCAACGCGCGGGTCGTCACGATCCGCGTCAGCGCCGACGCGCTGGTCATGGACAGGGCGCTCGCCGCGCCGATCTTCGCCGCGCCCCTGCTCTTTATCTGGCTGCTCTGGATGATCGCCGACACAAATCGCAAGGAAAGGACCAACCGGGTACGAAAAAAGCTTGGGCTGGATCTACGCTCTCTGGAAGAAGGTGAGGGCCGATGGCAATCCGTGCACAGAAAACTGAAAAAAGTCTTGTAACGGCTGTGCTGACGGCGCTGGTCTGTCTGATGGCGCTCCGCCCCGCCGCGGCGGCCGCGCCCCCCTCGCCCGATTTGAGCGTGCCCTGCTCCTTGAGCGTCGTATCGCAGACCTCCGACGGCACAGTCATACCGGGCGGGCGCGCGTCCGTGTATCGGGTGGCCTCCTGGAAGGCCGTCGGGACGGACTATGTGTGGGCCTACACAGCGCCCTACGCCGCCTGCCCCATACCGACGGACGGACTGGAGGACAACCGAAACGCCGTTTCTCTGGCCTCGTTTACGGCGGGAGCCTCCGTAACGGGGCTCGAGGCCGACTTCGGCAGCGGCGGCAGAGCCTCCTTCACCGGTCTCACAGCGGGCCTGTATCTGATCGTGCAGACGACCCCTGCGCCGGAGTATGAGCCCTTCTCCCCTTTCCTGCTCGCGCTGCCGTTTTATTCGACGGCGGACGGTGTGTATCTGAACGCTGTCACGGCCGCGCCGAAGCTCGATCCGGCCGTCGGCCCCGATCCTCCCGCTCCGCCCGGCACGCCTGGCCCTCCCGGGACACCCGATCCTCCCGACCCGACCGGGACACCTGATCCTCCCGACCCGACCGGGACACCTGATCCCCCCGACCCGACCGGGACACCTGATCCCCCCGACCCGACCGGGACACCTGATCCTCCCGGTCCGACCGGCACGTCCGATCCGCCCGATCCGCCGGAAGGGACAGCTCCGGAGGGCGGGGACCCGCCGCCGAAATCCGAGCAGGCGAGCGACCCCGGTCTCCCGCAGACCGGGCAGCTCTGGTGGCCTGTGCCGGCGCTGGGGCTTGGCGGGATCGCCATGTTCACGCTGTCCGGGATCGTCCGAAAGAAGGGCCGTGACGACTGAACGCATGAGAAAACGCCTCTCCCGCCTGTTTTTCATCCTTGGTCTCCTGATGGTCGCCGCCGCCGCGCTGCTGATCCTTCACAACGTCGAGGAATCCCGGCTGGCCGGCGAAACGGCTGAATCGGTGCTGCGCACGCTGCGCAGCGCCTCCTTCCCTGCCTCCCCGGCTGCCGACACAGACAGCGCCCTCCTCCCGTCAGACGACGCGCCGGAGTCCGCGGACGAGTTCGTGCCCGTGGAGATCGACGGTCGCTACTATATTGGGATACTCTCCATCCCGTCGCTGGAGCTGGAGTTGCCGGTGCTGGACGAGTGCAGCCAGAGCGGACTGAAGATCGCCCCTTGCCGGTATGCCGGCTCTGTCGGGACGAGCGACATGGTGATCGCGGGGCACAGCTACCGGACGCATTTCGGCACCCTCCCGGATATCGCCTCCGGGGCCTCCGTCGTCTTGCAGGCGCCCTCCGGCGCCGTGTGCTCCTACACGGTGGACTGCGTGGAGGTCCTGAAGCCCTGGCAGGTCGAGGAGATGACCTGCGCCGGGTGGGACCTGACCCTGTTCACCTGCACCGCCACCGGCCGGGCGCGCTTTGCCGTGCGATGCGTCAGAGACGGCCTATGATACGATCCCCGGAGGCCGCCGCCCCGGAGCCTTTGACAGAAAAAACCGTTTTTGCCTTGCGGCAAAAACGGTTTTTTGTTTCACTTTCCGCCTGCGGTATCAGTTGACAGTCGCGAGCTCCGCGCCGGCCTCTGCGAGCGCGTCATACCACGCCTGCATGACGCCGGTGGCCGTAAGGCCCTCCTCGTCAAAAACGGCCCGGAAAAGCTGCTCCGTTTCGCCCTCCTCGAAGGAGATCACCTCGCGGATCACGTTTTCATCTCCCATGAAGAAATCGAAGCGGACGTCGTCATCGGGGAAGGCCAGCACGATATATTCCCCGTCGGGCGCTTCCCCGTCATCGACGTATTCATACCGGACGCCGTCCATGAGCGGCGCGAGATACGCGGCCGCTTCCTCCTTCACCGGCTCCATCGTGCCGTTTGAAAGCGAGGTGACGGAATAGTTCGCATCGCTCATGAAGGCGGCGCGGGCCAGGAAGATATCCAGCTCCGTGTTGCCGGCCGTGACGGGATGCAGCCCCTCGTTATCCTCCATGAAGGCCGCGCGCATTTCTCCGGAGGCCCACTCGTTCAGCATGGACCACTGGGCGAGGTCCTCCTCCATATCGTCATACGACTCTCTGACAAGGCGCACGTCGGTCGGGTGATTGTAGAGGAACACGATCCCCTGATCGTCGCCGGCGAAGGCCTCCGAGCCGGACATGTCGTAGCAGCGCATCCGGTTGAACGTATCCCGCGTGACGGCGGAAACAGCGAACAGCCAGCCCGCGCCCGCGCCGTCCTCTCCCAGCGCCTCGGCCGCCTCGACGGAGGCCGTCTCATACACGCTGATGAGCGTGGACCCATCGTCAAAGTCGCTCGTCTGGATCGTCACCAGATCGCGCACCTCGCCGGGGATGCGGAAGAAAAAGCCGTTCGCCTCGACGGTCTCGTCGGCGGGCACGGCGGCGGGGCCGAAGCCCCACGCTTCCCACAGCTCGGGGGCGATGACCTCCAGCTTATGGATGACGACCTCGCAGTCCGGGCGGACACGCTGCATGACGCGGATCATCTGCTCGCGCGGGATGGCGACGCAGCCGCCGGTGTAGGGTCTGTCCTCGCGGAAGCAGTGCAGAAAAATGGCGGAGCCGACGTCCGGGACGCAGTCCTCGTTATAGCTGATATTCAGGCAGTACTGATAGGCTGCCGCATAATCGACGATATGCTCGCTGTTCTCTTTATCCAGGTCCGGCAGGTCCTTGATGTTCACCATCGTGTTGTAGCCGTAGCCGTCCCGCGTATCGCCGGACCAGTAGTCGTCCGCCGTGACCTTATGGTACTCCAGCGCGCAGCCCGGATCGTCGGCGATGCCGAAGGCGTAATTGAAGTGGAAACCGCCGGTGGGAGTCTTCCCGTCGCCCTCTCTTTCCTTGTCCATGCCGTTTTTCCCGATCAGGCCCGGCGTGGTGACGACCACCTTCCAGGCGCCGTCCTCGTCTTTTTCGTGCATGGAGACATAGGCGGTCGTCTGCCCAACGGCGGCGACCACGAAGAGCTGCGACGCCTCCGACCCCATGTTCTCATACAGCCGCGAGACCCATTCGGGGGAGTCGCCCAGATACTCCGGCCCCTCGCTCTCCAGCGCGGCGGGCTTTTCCGGCTCCACGGCGTCGGGCTGCACGGTCGTTTTTCCCGCGCCGCAGGCCGCCATCGACAGCAGCAGAAGCACCGACAGGCCCAGCGCCGTTATCTTCTTCCCCATGTTCATGTGTACGCCCTCTTTTCTCTATGAATTATGTATATCGTGATTTTCCATTTACAGCTCTTTAAGGAGGCGGAGGCGTTTTCCCTCCGTCTCGACGAGGTAGCCGCCGCAGTTGGAGACGCGCCAGTCGAAGTATCGCCGCTCCGGCACGCCGCAGCGGCTCATGACCGCCATGATCGTCCCGCCATGGGCCACGACGGCCGTCGTCTCCCCGCCGCGCGCCTCCTCGGCGGCCACCGCCTCGAAAAAGGCGGCTCCGGCGCGGTCCTGATAGCCCTTCATGTCCTCTCCGCCGGGGCAAGGCCCCTCGCAGCCGGACGCCACCCAGGCGCTATAGACCGGGTCGTCCTTCATCTCCTCGGCGTTTCTCCCTTCAAACTCGCCGAAATCCATCTCGCGCAGGCCGCTCACGGGGATGAGCTCCGCGCCGGGAAAGCAGAGCGCCGCCGTCTGCACCGCCCTTTTCATGGGGCTCACGTAGACGCGCCGGAGGGGCGGCAGGCCCGTAAGCGAGGCCGCGTGCTTTTCCCCCTCGGCGCTTAACGGCTGGTCCGTCCGGCAGCCGATGTAGCGCCGCTCTAAATTGCCCGGCGTCTCGGCATGGCGCAGAAAATATATTTTCATGGTTCTATCCTTTCAAAACGACCGGAATACCCGCCACGACGCGGACGACCCGCTCCGCCTCCCGCGCGAGCAGGACGCAGAGGCGGCCCGTCGCCTCCCGCGCCTCACGGTCGCGTTTTTCGAGCGGGATGACGCCGCTGCCGACCTCGTCGCACACGACGACGCGCTTTTGAAGCAGCGCGGGCAAAAGCGCCTCCGCCCTCTCCGGCGCGGCCGCCGCGATAGCCTGCAAGCCGTACAGGACGGGCTTTTCATCATAAACGTCGCCGGAAACGTCTCCGTCGGTATAGCCGAGCGTTTTGACGTAATCCAGCTTCCCGGCGGCATGGCCGCCCACGATCAGTATCATACGTTCCCTCCCGTACATTTGGCGGCGACGGCGGCCGCGAGGAGCATCACGAGCTCGGCCGTCTGCAAAAACCAGCCGGCGAGGTCGCCGCTCATGCCGCCGAACTGCTTTTTCGCCATCCATTTGAGATACGCGAAGCACACGATCCCCCCGAACACCGCGGCGGCGCCCGGTATCTCAAAAAACCAGATCATGACGGCGATAACGAGAGCGCACTCGATAAAAACGACGATCGCCGCCCGCTTTTTATCGGCGCTCTCGCGGAAGGTGGAGAGAAGCCCCTTCCCTCCGCCGCCCGGAAAGCAGAGCGACGCGAGCGCGGAAAGCGCCCGCGAGAGGATATGCGCAAGGCCGAGGAGCAGCACGAAGCGCATCGTGCGCGGCGCTTCGCACAAAAACGCGAAATACGCGAGCATATACGCGCAAAGCGATATGACCGCGAAAGCCCCCGTGTGCGGGTCCTTCAAAATTTCCCGCTTCCGCTCGGGGGGGGCGTTGCTCGCCAGCGCGTCGGCGGTGTCGCAAAAGCCGTCGAGGTGGAACCCCCCGGTGACGGCGACGGGCAGGAGCGTGAGCCCCGCGCCGTACAGGATCGTCCCGAAGGAGAGCGCGTCCGATAAGGCGTACCACGCGCAGAGAAGCCCCCCGATGACCGCGCCGATAAGCGGGAAGGCGCACATCATATACCGCATACTGCCCTCATCCCAGCGGATATTCGGCATCGGGATCCGGGAAAAAACGGCGAAGGCAGCCGCTATCGTTCTGAAAAAGTTCACGGCAGCTCCCCCTTGAGTAAAACCGGCAGGCCGCAGACGAGTTCTATAACGACGTCGGCCATTTTAGCGGCGCGTCGGTTTATTTTTCCCAGCGTCTCGATATACTCCGGCGTGCGGTCGCCGTAGGTGTCGTACCCCGCGCCGACCTCGTTCGTGACGACGATCAGCGTTTCGCACTGATTTTTAAGCGACGCTATCCCGCGGATGACGGCGTTTTCGGCGTCCGCCCCCGCGCCGGCGGACGAGAACATCTCGTTCGCCGTCAGGTTGCAGAGGCACTCCAAAAGCGCGCACCCGCGCTTTGGAAGCGTCAGCCCCGCCATATCCGTATATCTTTCTATCGTCTCAAAGCCGCGCGCGCTTCTCATCTCGCGGTGCCGCGCGATCTTCTTGAGGCTCTCCTCCCCGAACGGCTCCATCGCCGCGATATAGTATTTCGGTCCGGGGAGCTTTTCCGTCAGCTTTTCGGCAAAGGCGCTTTTTCCCGAGGCCGCGCCGCCGGTCAGGAGGATCAGCATATCTCTCCCCCCTGGGGCGTGTACGCCTCCACGCCGATATCGTCGAAGGTGGCCATGCCGCCGTATTCCGCTATCGCCATGTCGAGGAGCGGCAGCGCGCAGACGGCGCCCGTTCCCTCGCCCAGCCGCATCCCGGCGCAGATAAGCGGCTTTTTGCCGAGCGCGTCGAGCACGAGCCGGGAGGCCGGCTCGGCGGACACATGGCTCGCTATCATCGCGCAGGCGCTCGCGGGGGCGAGTTTCTGTGCCGCCAGCGCCGCGACGGCGGAAATAAACCCGTCGATGACGACCGGCACGCGGTATTTTGCCCCGCCGAGGAAGAGCCCCGCCATGCCGCAGAGGTCGAACCCGCCGACCTTCGAGAGCACGTCGAGCGCGTCGTCTTTCTCCGGGCGGTTGACCGCTATCGCCCGCTCGATCGCGGTTATCTTGCGGCGCAGACCGTCGTCCGAGAGGCCCGCGCCGCGCCCCGTGACGCTCTCCGGCGGTACGCCCGCGAGGACGGAGAGGACCGCCGAGGAGGTGGTGGTGTTGCCGATGCCCATTTCGCCCGTGGCGACGATACCATAGCCGCGGGAAACGAGGTCCCGCACGAGCTCCACGCCGGCGAGCACGGCTCTTTCGGCCTCCGCGCGCGTCATGGCGGGGCCCTCGGCCATGTTGGCGGTGCCGGCGCGTATCTTCCTCGCGAGCGGCCCCGGGACCGTCTCCGCCATGCCGATATCGACGGCGGTGACGTCGGCGTTCGCCACGCGGGCAAAGCGGCAGACCGATCCCTCGCCGCGGGCGATGTTCCCCGCGACGACGGCCGTCACGTGCTGCCCCGTCTGTGTGACGCCCTCGCGCACGACGCCGTTGTCGGCGCACATGACGACGACGGCGCGGCGGCCGAGGGAAACGTCCGCTTTACCGGTCAGGCCCGCGATGGCGATGACGGCCTCCTCCAAAAGGCCGAGGCTGCCGAGGGGCTTGGCGAGGCTGTCCCACCGGCGCTTGGCCGCCGCCATGGCGCGCTCGTCGGCCGGCTGAATGGCCCGGCATATTTCCGCAAGTTCAGACAAGGTCCATCTCTCCCCGGATCGTTTTTTGTATTAAATCAGTATAGCATGAACGGCCTTATATCGTCAAATATTCAAAGCATCCGCTCCAGCGCGTCCATCCAGTCCGCCATGAAGCGGTCCCTCGTCTTATCGTCCAGTTCGGAAAGCGACAGGTAGGGATTCAAGTCCTCCAGCTCGACCAAAAGCAGCTCCCCCTCCCGCGTGCGGCACGCGTCGACGCGCTGGATGCCGTTTTTTATCCCGTTCCAGCGGATGAAGCGCCCGGCAAAGCGGACGTCCGCCTCCATCGGCTCGTACCGCGCAAGCTGCCAGCGCCTGCTCTTGTCGGGCGCGTAGAGCGCGTATTCCAACCGGTCGTTCAGAAAATAGAACGAGACCTCATAGGTAAAATCCACGGCCGGCTGTATGAGCATGGTCCCGTCCTCCGGCGCGCTTTTTATCAATTCTTCTCTTGTCAGAAAGGCCAGCCCGATCGAATCGGCGCCGTCCTTTGGCTTTACGCAGTATTTCTCCGTCTCTGGCAGGATATCGAGGGCCGCGAGGCTCTCCACCGTGGGGATGACGGGATAGCCCGCCGCCGTCAGGTCCACGAGATACTGCTTGCCGCACATATCCGCGCGGCCCGTAAATTCGTTGAAGGTCCTGAAGCCCTCCCGCCTGACCCGCCGCACGAAGGCGTCGTACACGTCCTTAAAGCCCGCGACCGCCCCCGTATTGCGAAAAACGATCAGATCGGCGTCCTTTTCAAAGCTCTCCGAGCACCGGGGATGGCACAGGGCCACGTCGAACCGCTCGGAGAGCCTGTCCGTCACGTAAATATCCTCGTCGCAGTATCGTCTTCCCTTCGCCGGATACGAAAGGTCCGTGAGGTACAGCAGCTTTTTCTTCATATCCTATCCTCTTCAAAAAACTCGCAGCGTTTCTCGCGCGAAATTCCTTAAAATAGTTCGGCCCGGATGTTTCATCCGGGCCGAATATGGCATCAGTAGCCTCTCTTGTTCTTGTTTTTTCTGGCCGCTTCGGATTTCTTGCGGCGCTTGACGCTGGGACTCTGGTAGTACTCCTTTTTCCTCAGGTCCGCCAGGACGCCCGCCTTCGCGCAGTTGCGCTTGAAACGCTTCAGAGCGCTGTCCAGAGATTCATTCTCCTTGACATGGACTTCAGACATATGTTTTCCCTCCCTCCAAATACGCCCCGGGAGGCGCTTAAGGGCCAAGTGATTGGCTTTCAACATTTTTATTATAATGGCACGGGCCGCGAATGTCAACATAAACTTTCCGCTTATGCGGCCCTGTTTTGATTTTTCGCTTATCGTTCCGGCTTCAGGATGAGGTTTATCAGCTTGTTTTTGACGACGATGGTGCGCACGATGGTCATGCCCTGCATGAGGCGGGCGATCTTCTCGTCGGCCTTCGCCGCTTCGAGGACGGTTTCGTCCGGCGCGTCGAGCGGCACCTTCACCGTCGTCTTGAGCTTGCCGCCGACCTGGACGGCGATCTCCTTGACGCTCTCGGTGAGCTTCTGCTCGTCGTAATCGGGCCAGGGCGCGAGGCACGCGAGCCCCTCGAAGCCCTGTATCTCCCAGAGCTCCTCGGCGATATGCGGCGCGAACGGAGATAAAAGCGTCAGGAGCGCCTTCATGTCCCCGCGCGAGGGGGCGCTTTCGTAGAACTTGTTCACGAGCGCCATGAGCGCGGCGATGGCGGTGTTGAACTTCATGTTCTCGATGTCCTCGCCCACCTTCTTGATGGCGCGGTGCACCTCGCTCTCGTTTTCCTTCGAGAGCTTATCGCCCGAAAGCCTGTTCTCGCCGAGGTTCCAGATGCGGTCGAGGAAGCGCTTGCAGCCCTTGACGGCGTTATCCTGCCACGGGGCCGCCTTCTCGAAATCGCCGATGAACATGATATACGTCCGGAGCGTGTCGGCGCCGTAGGTCTTGATGACGGCGTCGGGGTTCACGACGTTGCCGAGCGACTTCGACATCTTGACGATGGGATGCTCGGCCATCTCGCCGAATTTTCCGACGAGGAACTTCCTCGCTTCCTTCTCGCTGCCGTATTGCTTTAAAAGCGTCTCCTGCTCCTCGGGCGGGAGATTGGCGAAATTGTGCGGATTGAGGCCGAGGATCATGCCATGGCTCGTGCGCTTCGCGTACGGTTCCTTCGTCGGCACGACGCCGATGTCGTAGAGGAACTTGTGCCAGAAGCGGGAATAGAGCAGATGGAGCGTCGTATGCTCCATGCCGCCGTTATACCAGTCGACCTGATTCCAGTATCGTATCGCGTCGTCTCCGACGAGCTTCTCGCCGTTTTGGGGGTCCATATAGCGCAGGAAGTACCAGCTTGAGCCGGCCCACTGCGGCATGGTGTCCGTCTCGCGGCGGGCGGGCCCTCCGCACTGCGGGCAGGTCGTGTTCACCCAGTCGTCCATATGGGCAAGCGGGCTTTCGCCGTTGTCCGTCGGCTCATAGCTCTTGACGTCGGGAAGGCGGAGTGGCAGCTCGCTCTCCGAAATCGGCTGCCAGCCGCACTTTTCGCAGTACACCATGGGGATCGGCTCGCCCCAGTAGCGCTGGCGGGAGAAGACCCAGTCGCGCAGCTTGAAGTTCACGGTGCCGTGGCCTAATCCCTTTTCCTCGAGCCACTCGGTCATCTTCTTCACGGCGTCGCGGACGCACAGGCCGTCCAGGAAACCGGAATTCATCAAAATGGCGTCGTCGTCCTTGGAGATGAAGGCCGCCTCCTCGATGCTGCCGCCGGAGACGACCTGCACGATCGGCAGGCCGAACTTTTTGGCGAACTCCCAGTCGCGCTGGTCGTGCCCCGGCACGCCCATGACGCAGCCGGTGCCGTAGGTCGCGAGGACATAGTCGGAAATGAAGATGGGCATATCCTTCCCCGTAACGGGGTTAACGGCGCGGATGCCCTCGAGACAGACGCCCGTCTTGTCCTTATTGAGCTCCGTGCGCTCAAAATCGGACTTCTTCGCGGCCTCGGCCTGGTAGGCGCGCACCGCGTCCATGTTCTTTATCGACGGCTCCCAGCTTTTAAGTATCTCATGCTCGGGGCTCACGACCATGTAGGTCGTGCCGAAAAGCGTGTCGGGGCGCGTGGTGAAGACGGTCATCTTGCCCCCGTCCGTCGTGTCGAACGTCACCTCCGCGCCGGTGGAGCGGCCGATCCAGTTTTTCTGCTGGACCTTGACGCGCTCGATGAAATCCACCTCGTCGAGATCGTCGATGAGGCGCTGCGCGTACTTGGTGATGGCCAGCATCCACTGGCTCTTCTCCCTGCGCACGACCTCGGAGCCGCAGCGCTCGCAGACGCCGTTCACGACCTCCTCGTTTGCGAGCACGCATTTGCAGGAGGTACACCAGTTCACCGGCATCGTCGTCTTGTAGGCGAGGCCGTGTTTATACATCTGGAGGAATATCCACTGCGTCCACTTGAAATAATCCGGGTCGGTCGTCTCGACGCAGCGGTCCCAGTCGAAGCTGTAGCCGAGCATCTTGAGCTGTTCGGTGAAGCGCGCGATGTTGCGGCTCGTCACGTCCTTCGGGTGCATGTGGTTCTTGATCGCGTAGTTCTCGGTCGGCAGGCCGAAGGCGTCGAAGCCGATGGGGAACAGGACGTTATAGCCCTGCATACGGCGCTTGCGCGCGATGATGTCCATCGCCGTGTAGGGCCGCGGATGGCCCACGTGGAGCCCGTCGCCCGAGGGATAGGGGAACTCGATAAGCCCGTAGAATTTCTTCTTTTCCGAGCCGTTCTCCGCCCGGTAGACATGGGCCTGCTCCCATTTTTCCTGCCACTTTTTCTCGATACGCGAAAATTCGTACTTCATTCCCAAACCTTCTTTTTTCTTGCTTACGGTATTACGCCTGGATGAGCGCGCTGAGGTCGACCTCCGGCGCGTCGGCCCAGAGGTGCTCGAGGTTATAGAATTTGCGGGTCTCCTCGGTAAAGAGGTGCACGACGACGCAGCCGAAGTCCACGAGGACCCAGCCGCCGTCGCGGTAGCCCTCCGTCCGGATGGACGGCTCGCCCGCCTCGGTCATCACCCGGTCCACCTCGTCGGTCAGCGCCTTGATCTGCGTAGTCGAGGTCGCGGTGCAGATGATGAAATAGTCCGCGATGACCGTAAGGCTGCCGGTCTCCAGCAGCTTGATATTCTGCGCCTTCTTGGAATCGAGGGCCTTGACGGCCAGCTTGGCGAGTTCCAGCGGTGTGAGCATAAAGTAACCTCCTTAAAATTTTCCCTGCGCGGCGCGTCAGTTGCCCCAGGACGCCTTGCCTGCGTAAACGCCGCTCGTCGAATATATCTTCTTCGTATTCGGGTCGCGCGTCAGGATGTTCAGATCCGACGCCTTCACCGGGTCGTCGTAGGGGTTCAGGCATTCGTTTATCATCTCGACCCACTCGTCCACATAGATCGTCACGTAGGAATCGCCGTAAACGGAATCCCAGTAGTTGGCCGGCAGCGTCTGGAAATTGATGTTCTCCATATCCATCTTGAAGAACTCGCGCGCGAGCCAGATCACGTTGCCGTAGGTCAGGTCCGTCTCCACGTAGTTGAAAAAGACCTGCGCGAGCGTGGGTATGCTGATCTTATCCTTGTTTTCCATGATCTGCCCGGCCGCCGTCTTGAGGAAATCCTGCTGCGTGCCGATGCGGCCGATATCCGCGTCGGCGTAGCCGCTCCTAAAGCGCATGACCTTGACGGCGTCCTCGCCGGAGAGCTGCTGCGGCCCCTTGTTTATGTCGATATACAGATTTTGCGCCGGGTCGTGGTAGTGCATATTGACCGGCACGTCGTAATAGACGCCGCCGATCGCGTCGACCAGCTCCTCGAACGCCTTCAGATCGACAACGGCGTAGAAATCGAGCGGGAAGCCGAGTATCTCGGATAAGCCCTGCATCGTGCGCTCGACGCCGCCGACGCCGTAGAGGGAGTTGACCTTCTTGACGTTCCACGAGACGTTCACGAGCGTGTCGCGCGGGATGGAGACGACGTTGATCCTGTAGTCGTTCGCGTCGAAGTCCACCACCATGATCGTGTCGGTGTTGCCGTTGCCGTCGTCCGTGCCGAGCAGGGCGAAGGTGTACTCGCCTCCCGTGCGCGTCTCCTGCGCCGGGTCGGCGTCGGGGTCCTGCACGACGGGGGGCTGCGCCTCTCCCGCCGGGTCCGGCTCCTTTTCTCCGCCCCAGGACGGCGAGTTCGGCCGCTCCACCGGGACCTCGGGGGGCTTCACGAAATATTTCCACGCCGCTGCGCCGGCGAGGACGATCACGGCCAGTATCACGATGATCGTGATAAAAACGCGCAGGCCCGTCCTTTTTTTCTTTTTGGCAAGGTGCCTGCCCCCGCGCGACGACCGGTCCGCACGCTGTGCGCCGGTATGTCTGGGGCGGCCGCTGGTGCCGATCAGTTTCATGCCGTATTCCTTTTCCGTTTCAGGTATTCCAATGCCTTCATCGACGCCTCATGGGGCTCGATCCCGCGGCTCTTCAGATCCTCCAGGCCCATTTCGAGCCCGAGCAGCACCGCCGCGTCCAGATCCTCGTAAGCCAGGCGCCGCAGCGCCTCCACGCCCTCAAAATCGCGCGTCGGCTCGATATAGTCGGCCATGTACAGTATCTTTTCCAGAAGAGACATGTCGGCCCGGCCTGTCGTATGCCACCGGATCGCCGAGCAAACGTCCTCGCTCATGCCGAACACCCGCCCGGCGACGGCCGCTCCGGTCTTCGCATGGAGCAGGTTGGCGCTCTCCGCCTCTGCCGTATCAGTTATGATATCATACTTCGCGCATAAGTGCAACTGCTCTTCGAGCGTTTCCTTCTTGGTGATATCGTGCAGGATCGCGGCCTCGCGCGCGTCCTCGACGCTCGCGCCCCACCTCTTCGCCAGATGCGCCGCCTCCTCTTCGCAGCCTATAACGTGCGGGATGCGCTTTTCCTTCAGTCGCTTATACGACTGCTCGCGCAGCCACGCGAAATCCGGCTTCGCGCCGTAGGCCCGCTTCCGGATGATATACGCGTAGACCTCCGGAGAGAGATATTCGCGCCCGCGCCTGAAGGGCAGCAGCGCGCGCACCTCGGTCGAGGAAATCTCCACCGGCTCGTGCGGGACGAGCTCTGTCTCCGCGCCGTACTTTTCGCGCAGGGACGCCGCGAAGGCCGCGACGCTCTCCCTGTCTCCCCCGGCGCGGGGGAAGACGGCGGGCGTCACCCGCCGGATAAGACCGTCGAAATCGCGCCACTGCTCTATGGAGAGGAACATGTCCGTCCCCATGAGGAGGTAAAAGCGGGCGTCGGGATACTGTTCCCGCAGCGACGCGACCGTGTCGGCCGTATAGCTCTTCCCGCCGCGGCGAAGCTCGATATCCGACGCCTCCGCGTTCGGTATGCCCGCGGCGCAGAGGGCTGTCATCTCCAGCCGCTCCCGCGCCGACAGGGAGCCCTGCGCGAGCGCCTTATGCGGCGGCGTGGAGGTCGGGATCAGGAGAAGTTTATCCAGGCCGAGCCGAGATACCGCCGCGCGCGCGGCCGAAACATGTCCGATGTGGGGCGGGTCGAACGTCCCGCCGTAAATGCCGATCTTCATCACTTTACCAGCTTGATCTTCTTTTCTTTATCCAGGTCCGGGTTTTCGCGGTAGAGGACGAATTTCGAGCCGATCGCCTGCACCGGCTCGGCGGCGCAGGCCTCCGAAAGCATCTGCACGGCTTCCTTCGCCGTCAGCATCGAGTTTTCCAGTACGCGGCCCTTAATGAGCTCGCGCGCGGCGAGCGCCTCGTCCGCCTGCTTAATGACCGCCTCGCTCACGCCGCCCTTCCCCACGTGGACGATGGTGTCGAGCGCGGAGGCGAGCGCCTTGAGCTGCGCTCTCTGTTTACTGGTCAGCATATCCTGTCTCCTTTAAATAGACTTCGAGCATCCTGCCGAATTTCATAAGCGCCCTCCCGCGGTGGGAGACGGCGTTTTTCTCGCTTTCGGAGAGCTCGGCCATCGTTTTGCCCTTTTCCGGCAGGAGAAAAACGGGGTCGTATCCGAAGCCGTTTTCGCCCCGCGGCTCCCTTGTGATGACGCCTTTACACGTCCCCTCGGCGCGCAGCACGTCGCCGTTGGGGAAAACGCACGCTATGGATGAGACGAAGCGCGCGCTCCTTTGTTCCTCGTTTTCCAGATTTTTCAGCAGCAGGGCGCACTTGTCGGTATCCGAAAGCCCCTCGCCGCCGTACCGCGCGGAGTATACCCCCGGCGCGCCGCCGAGCGCGTCCACGCAGAGGCCGGAGTCGTCCGCGATGCAGGGCTCGCCCGAGTTATCCAGCGCGGCCTTCGCCTTGATATACGCGTTTTCGGCAAAGGTCGTCCCCGTCTCCTCGGCCTCGATATCGAGACCCGCCTCGCGCTGGGACACGACGTCCGCGCCGAGAGCGGAGAGGATGGTCTTTAATTCGCGGAGCTTGTTTTGATTGTTGCTGGCAAGGATGAATCTCATGAAAGCAGCGCCTCCGTAAATGCCTTCGCGTCGAATGGCATCAAATCCTCCGCCTGCTCGCCGACGCCCACGAACTTGACGGGCGCCTGAAGCGCCGAGGCGATCGCGTAGACGATGCCGCCCTTGGCCGTGCCGTCGAGCTTCGTGAGGACGATGCCGGTGAGGCCCGCCGTCTCGCGGAACTGCTCGGCCTGCACAAGGCCGTTCTGCCCCGTCGTCGCGTCGATGACGAGGAGCGTCTCCCTGTCGGCGTCCGGCAGCTCGCGGTCGATGACGCGGCTTATTTTATTGAGCTCGTTCATCAGGTTCGATTTGTTGTGGAGGCGTCCGGCCGTGTCGCAGATGACGACGTCGGCGCTTCTCGCCTTCGCCGCCGCTATGCCGTCGAAGACGACGGAGGCCGGATCGGAGCCCTCGGCGTGGCGCACGATATCGCAGCCGGCCCGCTCCGCCCAGACGGTGAGCTGCTCAGCCGCCGCCGCGCGGAACGTGTCGGCCGCCACCAGCAATACCTTTTTGCCCTCGGAAGAGAGCTTCACGGCCAGCTTGCCGATCGTCGTCGTCTTGCCGACGCCGTTCACGCCCACAACGAGAATGACCGACGGGCTCGTTTCGAGCTTCAGGGCGGCGTCGCCGACGGAAAGCGTCTCCTCCAGTATCTCCGCGAGAGCCGCCTTCACCTCGTCGATGCCGCGCTGGCCCTCGTGCCTCGCCTTTTCGCGCAGCTCGTCGACGGCGCGCATGGACGTCTCCGCGCCCACGTCGGCTAAAATAAGCGTCTCCTCCAGCTCGTCGAAAAATTCGTCGTTCACGCCCGAGATCGACGCGAAAACGCCGCTGACGTTTTTTCGCGTCTTGGAAAGGCCCTCTTTGATCTTATCGAAAAATCCCATATTGTGTTTTCCCTTCTATCTGGCTATCGTCTTTTCCGCCTCGTCGAGGTCGACGGTGATGACCTGCGAAACGCCCTTTTCCTGCATGGTCACGCCGTAGAGCACGTCCGCCTCCTCCATCGTCCGGCGGCGGTGCGTGATGACGAGAAACTGCGTATTCGTCGTCATGCGGCGCATATATTCCGTAAAGCGCACGATGTTCGCGTCGTCGAGCGCGGCTTCGATCTCGTCCATCACGACGAACGGCGTCGGCCTGATCTTCAAAATGGCGAAGTACAGGGCTATCGCCACGAAGGCCTTTTCGCCGCCGGAGAGGAGCGTGATCGTTTTGAGCATCTTGCCCGGCGGCTGGACCTTTATTTCGATGCCGCAGCCGAGCACGTCGTCGGGGTCCTCCAGCTCGAGCGCCGCCTTGCCGCCGCCGAAGAGCTCCGTGAACGTCTCGCGGAAGCTGTCGCTGATCTCCTGAAACCCCCGCGTGAAAAGCTCCTTCATCTCCGCGGTGATCTCCCCGATGATGCCGGTAAGCTCGTCTTTCGCCTTTTCTATATCGTCGCGCTGCTCGGTCAGGTAGGTGTAGCGCGTGTTCACGCGCTCGAACTCCTCCACGGCGCCGAGGTTCGGCGTCCCGAGCTTGCCGATCTCACGCTTTAATTCGCCGGTGCGCTTCTGGGCAGACCGGATATCCGGCAGCTCCATGCGCTGCGCCATGGCGTCCGTGCGCGAGAGCTCGTAGGTGTCCCAGAGCTTGTCGAGGAGCTGCTTCTCCTCCATCTGCGCGGCGGCGGCCTTCTGAGTAAGACGCGCGTTCTCCCGCTCCAGATCGAGCAATTCCCGGTTCTTATCCTGCGTCTCCCGGTCGCGCTTCGAGCGTTCGGCCTCGATGGCGAGCTTTTCCGAGGAAATGGCGGCGAGCCGCTCCTTTTTCCGCTCAGCCTCGCGTCTTTCCGCGGCGGCCTCTTCCTCGCGCCGCTGAATTTCGGCCTCGATGCCGGCGGCGTCCGCCTCCATGCCGGCGAGCAGGCCCAGCGTCCGCGCGCGTCCGGCCGAAACGGTCTCGATGAGCGTCTCCAGCTCGCGGATCGTCGTCTCCGCCGCGAGGCGTTCGGCGTCGAGCGACGCCTCCTGCCGCCGAATTTCCGCCATAGCCTCGCGCAGGCTCTCTCTCTCCTCGGCGAGGCCCCTTGTGCCCGCCGTTTTTGCCTCGATGAGCGCCTTTAAGCGCGCATCCTCCGTCTCGCACTTATCGAGGGAAACGCGCGCGTCCGCCACCTCTTTTTCGGCGGCGGCCGTTTTCTCCGCCGCGCGGCGGCTCTCTGCGCGGCCGTTTTCCTCCGCGGCCTCCGCCGCCTCGATGAGCAGGCGGTAATGGCCGAGATCGCCGGCGGTCTTCAGCGCCGCGTCCTCGACCGGGCGCAGCTCCTCCTCGGCGGCCGAGAGCTCATATTCGGCGGCGTCGAGCTCGCGCGCGGCGTCCGCATAGGTTCGCTCCGCGCTCTCAAGGTCGCCGGCCAGCAGCGTCTCGCTCTGTTCGAGCCTTTTGAGCTCGTTTGCGCGCGAGAGGATGCCCGCGCTTTTAGACGCCGAGCCGCCCGTCATACTGCCGCCGGCATTGACGATCTGTCCGTCGAGCGTCACGATGCGGAAGCGGTGTCCGTATTTTTTCGCCGTCCGAACGGCGCAGTCGAGGTCCTCGCAGACGACCGTCCGCCCGAGCAGGCTCGCGTATATCTCCGCATAGCGCCCATCGAAGCGCACGAGGTCGAGCGCGACGCCGACAAAACCCTCCTCCCGCTCGAGGCCCTTTTCCGAGAGCGTCCGCCCCCGTATGGCCGAAACGGGCAGGAAGGTCGCCCGCCCGGCGTCCCGCCTCTTTAAGAGGGAGATCGCCGTCTTGGCGTCCTCCTCGGTATCGACGATGATATGCTGCATCGCGCCGCCCAGCGCCGTCTCGATCGCCACGGAGCAGCGCTCGTCCGTTTTGAGCAGATCGGCCACCGGGCCGCGGATGTTTTTGAGCGTCCCGCGGAGTGACTCCTGCATGACCGTCTTTACGGCGCGGGAGTAGCCCTCATATTCCTTTTCCATCTCGGCGAGGATGCCTTTGCGCGAGCGGAGAGACGAAAGCTCCAGCGAGAGCTTTTCCTTCTTCTCCTTCGCCGCCTCGGCCCTTTCGCGCCGCTTTGAAAGCCGCAGCTTATAGCCGCCGATGACGTTTCGCAGCGACTGCGCGCGCTCCTCGGTCTTACGGAGCTCGTCGGCGCAGGTCTTTTCCTTTTCTCTCAATTCCGAGAGCCGCTCGGAGGCCGCGGACGCCTCGCGCAATAAAGCGGCGCTCCTGTCCTCCAGTTCCTGTAACTGCTCCGCCACGGCCGATATCCTCGCCCGCAGCGCCGCCGCCTTTTCGAGGTTCGCGTTCTCCGCGCGCGTGAGCTCGAGCGTCTCGCCCTCGACGCCGGAGGCCGACCGCGCGAGGTCCTCCGCCTTTTTTTCGAGCTCGGTGAGCGTCTTTTCCCCGTCGGCCTTTTCCCTGTCGATGGCGGCGATGCGGGATTGCCGCTCCTCGATCTGTCCCTTGATGCCGGAGGACTGCGCCTCCTGCGATTCGATATCGCGGCCCAGACGCTCGCGGTTTTCCGCGTTGCCGGCGAGGTTCGCGCGCAGGACCGCACCGGAGCTCTCGATATCGGCGATGCGCTTTTCCAGCTCGGAGAGCTCCGCGCGCGTCTTCTCAGCCTCGATATCCTTCTCCCGCGTCTTTTCCGCAAAAATTTCGCCGGAGGCGTAAAGCGCCTCCAATTCGTCGTTCGCGCGCTGGAGGTCGCGCTTCGCCGTCTCCAGGTCGGCGGCCGTTTTTTCCGCCTCCGCCGCCGTTTTTAAAAGTCCCTCGCACCAGAGGGATATCTCCAGCCCGCGCAGCTCGTCGCGCAGGACAAGATACTTTTTCGCCACGGCCGCCTGCTCGCGCAGGGGCTCCACCTGCAGCTCCAGCTCGGCTATTTTATCGTTCACGCGCAGCAGGTTCTCCTCCGCGCGCTGGAGCTTGCGCTCCGACTCCTCCTTGCGGTGGCGGAAGCGCGAAATGCCGACCGCCTCCTCGAATATCTCGCGGCGGTCGGTGCTCTTGGCGGAGAGTATCTCGTCGATACGGCCCTGCCCGATGATGCCGTAGCCGTCGCGTCCGAGGCCCGTGTCCATGAAGAGCTCGTTTAAGTCCTTTAAGCGCACGGCCTGCTTATTTATATAGTATTCGCTCTCGCCCGAGCGATAATACCGGCGTGTGACCATGACCTCGGCGCTGTCCGTGTCGAAGATGCGCGCGGCGTTGTCGATGATGAGGGACACCTCGGCAAAGCCCATGGGCGAGCGCTTCTCCGTGCCGCCGAAGATGACGTCCTCCATCTTCCCGCCGCGCAGCGTCTTGGACGACTGCTCTCCCATGACCCAGAGCACGGCGTCCGATATATTCGATTTTCCGCTCCCGTTCGGGCCGACGATGCCCGTGACCGGCTTGTCGAAATTCAGCCGTATCTTCTGCGGGAAGCTCTTGAAGCCGTGGATCTCCAAAGCCTTCAGGTACAAGGTATCACCCTTTTCTTCATCCGGCGGCGAAAATCCGCCGCCGACGGAGTCTGCTGTAACGATTTATTTTACTATACCGACCCGGATTTTTCAACCCTAACCTGCACTCTGCTCCGCATAACGATTTTTAGGGCAGAATTTTGCGGAATATATGGAAATTTGCCGAAAGGCTTGCTATAATGAGGATGGTACCCGCGAGGTAAGGGTAAGAACAGATATAACAGATTTACACGGAGGTCATAGTAATGATATCGCACGGTAAGGATATCAAGGTCTTCTCCGGGAACTCAAACCCCGAGCTGGCCAAAAGCATCTGCCGCTGCATCGGGATCCAGCTCGGCGACAACAGCGTGACGAGCTTTTCCGACGGCGAGATATCGGTCTCTCTTTACGAAACGGTGCGCGGCTCGGACGTGTTCCTCGTTCAGTCCACCTGCAGTCCCGTCAACGACAACCTGATGGAGCTCCTCATCATGACGGACGCGTGCAAGCGCGCCTCCGCCGGCAGGATCACCGCGGTCATACCGTATTTCGGCTACGCCCGCCAGGACAGGAAGGCCAAGGCGCGCGACCCGATCTCCGCCAAGCTCGTCGCCAACCTCATCACCTGCGCCGGCGCGGACCGCGTCCTCACGATGGACCTGCACGCCAACCAGATACAGGGCTTCTTCGATATCCCCGTGGATAACCTGCTCGGAAGCCCGCTCTTTACCGACTACTACGTTAAGCTGATGGGCGACCGGACCGACGACTTCATCGTCGTCTCGCCCGACGTCGGCAGCGTCGCGCGCGCGCGCACCTTCGCGCACAAGCTCGGCCTCAACCTCGCCATCGTGGACAAGCGCCGCGAAAAGGCCAATCAGTCCGAGGTCATGAACATCATCGGCGACGTGAGGGGCAAGAGCGTCATCATGCTCGACGACATGGTGGACACCGGCGGCAGCCTCTGCGGCGCGGCGAAGGCCCTCGCCGAGATCGGCGGCGCGAAGGAGGTCTACACCTGCGCGACCCACGGCGTCCTCTCCGGCCCCGCGCTCGAGCGCATCGAAGGAAGCTGCCTTAAAGAGCTGCTCCTGCTCGACACCATCCCCGCCCCGAAGGGCCTCAAATCCGACAAGATCCGCTACCTCTCCGTCGCGCCCATGTTCGCCGAGGCGATCGAGCGCGTCTACGAGGAAGTCTCCATCTCCACGCTCTTTAAATAAGCGATGCTCTTTTTAAGAAAGCAGTCGGCTGTTTCACGCATCGTCGTCTTCCTCGGAAACCCCGGGACGAAATACGCCCATACGCGGCATAACGCCGGATTTCTGACGGGCGACGCCTACGCCGAAAAGCATGGCGTGAAGCTCGACCGCGTCAAATTCCAGGCGCTCACCGCCGTCTGCGAAATAAACGGCGAAAAGGTGCTGCTCATGAAGCCGCAGACCTTCATGAACCTCTCGGGCGACGCCGTGCGCGAAGCCGCGGCCTTCTATAAGGTGCCGCCCGAGCGCGTGCTCGTCGTCTCCGACGACATTACCCTCCCGCTCGGCACGCTCCGCCTGCGCCGCAGCGGCTCCGCCGGCGGGCACAACGGCCTCAAAAGCGTCATCTCCGTCCTCGGGGACGGCTTCCCCCGCTTAAAGATCGGCGTCGGCAAGCCGCCGGAGGGGTACGACGTAGTAGACTGGGTGCTCTCGACCTTCCGCGGCCCCGACGCGGAGACCATCGCCGCGGCCGCGCGCCGCGCCGCCGACGCGGTAGACTGCGTCATCGCAGAGGGCGTCGACAAGGCGATGAACAAGTTTAACGGATGAAGGCAAATCAAAAAGCTCCCCCCGCAGCCTTTCTGCGGAGGGAGCTTTTTTCCGTTCGTTCGGCGATCAGTACGCGATGCCCTGGGCGAGCATGGCGTCGGCGACCTTGAGGAAGCCGGCGACGTTCGCGCCGACGACGAGGTTGCCGGGCTTGCCGACCTTCTCGGCGGCGTCGGAGATGTTCTTATAGATGTTCACCATGATGCCGTGCAGCTTCTCGTCGACCTCGTCGAAGCTCCAGGAGAGCCTCATGCTGTTCTGGCTCATCTCGAGGCCGGAGGTGGCGACGCCGCCGGCGTTCGCGGCCTTGGCGGGAGCAAACGGGATGCCCGCGTCGAGGAAGGCCTGCGTGGCCTCCAGCGTGCAGGGCATGTTGGCGCCCTCGGCGACGGCCTTCACGCCGTTGGAGAGCAGGGCCTTCGCGCCCTCGGCGTCCAGCTCGTTCTGCGTGGCGCAGGGCATGGCGATGTCGCACGGGACCGTCCAGATGCCGGCGCAGCCCTCGTAATACTTCGCGGTGGGCACGTAATCGAGGTAGGTCTTGATGCGGGCGCGCTTGACCTCCTTGATCTCCTGAATGACCTTGTAGTCGATGCCGTTTTCATCGACGATGTAGCCGTTGGAGTCGCTCATGGCGACGACCTTCGCGCCGAGCTGGGTGGCCTTCTGGTTCGCGTAGGTGGCCACGTTGCCGGAGCCGGAAATGACGGCGCGCATGCCCTCAAAGCTCATGCCGTTGGCCTTCAGCATCTCGTTGGCGAGATAGCAGAGGCCGTAGCCGGTGGCCTGGGTGCGGGCGAGAGAGCCGCCGTAAGAAAGGCCCTTGCCGGTGAGCGTGCCGGTCCACTCGTTGCGGAGGCGCTTATACTGGCCGAACAGATAGCCGATCTCGCGGGCGCCCACGCCGATATCGCCGGCGGGCACGTCGGTATCGGGGCCGATGTGCCTGGCGAGCTCCGTCATGAAGCTCTGGCAGAAGCGCATGATCTCATTGTCGGACTTGCCCTTCGGGTCGAAGTCGGAGCCGCCCTTGCCGCCGCCCATAGGCAGGCCGGTCAGGCTGTTCTTGAATATCTGCTCGAAGCCGAGGAACTTGATAACAGAAAGGTTGACGGTCGGATGCAGACGCAGGCCGCCCTTGTAGGGGCCGATCGCCGAGTTGAACTGGACGCGGTAGCCGCGGTTGACCTGCACCTTGCCGGCGTCGTCGACCCACGACACGCGGAACAGGACGGCGCGCTCCGGCTCGACGATACGCTCGATGATGCCGGCCTTCTCATATTCCGGATGCTCGTCGATGAGCGGCTCGACGGACTCGAGGAACTCCCGGACCGCCTGGATGAATTCCTTCTGCTCGGCATAGCGGGCGGAAAGCTCTTCATAATTCTTCTTGAGGTATTCGTTTTTCAGGGACATGTGACCCTCACCCTTTCCTGCTGATTTTTTGACTGGATGATTATACACCGTGACAAAGCGGATTGCAAGACGTTTTTGCAGCTTTGCTTTTCCGTTTTTTCATTTTTCCCGGTTTTGCACAAATTTTCCGGGTTTTCCCGCCGTTTATGAAGCATTTTTTTAAAAGAGTTTCATGTCTCCCGCGCCCGCCCGCCGTCTCCGAACGGTTATTCTCCTCTTTTTTCTCCCGCAGGACAGAAAAAGCTTGACAAATCCGCCATCTGTGTTATTGTATTAGTTGCTTAATACAATAACACACGGAGGTGATGTTTTTTGGATTGGAGCTTCCGAAACGATCTCCCCATCTACGCGCAGCTCGTGGAGCGGCTGAAGCTGGGGATCGTCACGGGCGAGCTTACGCCCGGCGCGCGGCTCCCATCGGTACGCGAGCTGGCCGCCGAGGCCGGCGTCAACCCCAATACCATGCAGCGGGCGCTCACGGAGCTGGAGCGGGCCGGACTGGTGTATGCCCAGCGCACGGCGGGCCGCTTCGTCACGGAGGATACCGCCGTGATCGCGGCCAGCAAAACGGCGATGGCGGAAAGCCGCCTCCGCGACTTTCTCACCGCCATGAAAAAACTCGGCTACGACAGGGACGGCATCGCCGCCCTGCTGACCGAAAAGAAGGAGGAACAAGAACATGCCGATACTGGAATGTAAGGAGCTCGGCAAGCGCTTCGGCGGCGTATCGGCCCTCGACGGCGTCACGCTCGCCGTCGAGCCGGGGCGCGTCGTAGGGCTTTTAGGGCCGAACGGCAGCGGCAAGACGACGCTTCTGAAGCTGGCCAACGGCCTGCTGACCCCCACGGCGGGCGAAATACTCATAAACGGGGAAAGGCCGGGCGTCGGGACGAAGGCCGTCGTCTCCTATCTCCCCGACCGCGAATACCTGCCCGACTGGATGACGGCGAAGCAGCTCATGGACCTTTTCTGCGACTTTTACGCCGATTTCGACCGCGAGCGCGCGCGGGAGATGCTCGCCCGGCTCGGCATCGCCGACACGATGCACATAAAACAGATGTCCAAGGGCACGCGCGAAAAGGTGCAGCTCATCATGGTGATGAGCCGCCGGGCGCTCCTCTATCTGCTCGACGAGCCTATAGGTGGCGTCGACCCCGCCACGCGCGACTATATCCTGGAGACGATCATCCGCAACTACAACCCCGAGGCCGCCGTCGTCATCTCCACGCACCTCATCGCCGACGTCGAGCAGGTGCTTGACGAGGTCATCTTCATCCGCGACGGCCGCATTATGCTCCAGTCCTCCGTCGACGCCATCCGCGAGGAGAAGGGCATGAGCGTGGACCAGTATTTCCGGGAGGTGTTCAAATGTTAGGAAGGCTCCTGAAGCACGAATTCCGCGCGACCGCGCGCGTCATGCTGCCCATTTACGGCGCCGTGCTGATACTCGCCGTGCTCGCCAATTTCTCCTTCAGTCTCATCGACGCGACCGACAGTCTCTTTCTGCATATCCTCTTCATATTCTTTATTGTAGTTTTCTTCATCGGCGTCGTGGGCTCCTTCGTGCTGACGGTCGTCGTGATGGTCAGTCGGTTTTACCGCAATCTGCTGAAAAATCAAGGCTATCTCATGCACACGCTGCCCGTGACCGTCCACGGCCATCTCTGGTCGAAGCTCATCGTCTCCCTCGTCTGGTTTTTCGCGACGGCGGTCTTCATTCTGATCGTCTTCCTGCTCACCGGGCTCATCCAGACGAACACCGGCATCGGCGACATCCTCTCGAACTTCCCGAGCTGGGCAGAGGTGAAGGAATTCCTCGCGGAGAGCGGCTTTTTAGGACAGGGCGTCCTGATGACTGCGGAGCTTGCGGTCATCGTGCTCGTCGAAGCGCTCGTGACCTGTCTGCACTTTTACGCGGCCATGTCGCTCGGCCACGCCTGCGCCAAGAGCAAGGTGCTGATGAGCATCGTCTTCTTCGTGGCGATCAGCGTCGTATTCAGCATCCTGGAAAACGTCTGCGTCATCGGCTTCATCGCCGCCGACGCCTTCGACAGCATCGAGCACCTCTCCGCCGGTCTGGGCGCCGCGCTCGGCATCCAGATCATCGAAGGCGCGGCGCTCTATATCGCCTCGTACCTCGGGCTGAAAAAAGGCCTGAATCTGGAGTAAACGGCACAAAAAATACCGGCGGGAGACGCATCGTCTCCCGCCGATCCTTTTATGTGGTATGCTTTGCAGAATTCACGCCCGCGTGCGCGCAGCGGGCCGCACTCTTACTCCCACGAGAACCCGGCGAAGCGGTCCTCGTCAGAAGCCTAAATTCAATCCGCCGGTGAACTTCGACATACCGTCGTTCATGGCGCTCTCGGCCTGGCGCAGCGCCTCGTTCACGGCGGCTATGACGGTGTCGCACACCATGTCCGCGTCGTCGGGAGTGAGCGCCTCGGGGTCGATCTCAAGGGCCTTTAATTCGCGCTTGCCGGTCACGGTGGCCTTGACCATGCCGCCGCCGGCCGTCGCCGTGTACTCCCGTTCCTCGATCTCCGCCTGCATTTTCAGCATATCCTGCTGCATCTGCTGCATCTTTTTCACGGCGTTCATGTTCATGCCGCCGCCGTAGCCGCCGCGAAATCCGCCTTTAGCCATCTTTTTTTCTTCCTTTCACTCAAATGTTACGTTGGCAAATCTGCCGAGGCGGTCGAGCTTATCCTCGCCGCCGTTCTTTTTTGTCACAGCCGGGGCTGTCCTCGCCTCCGCCCGCTCGCCGCGCACGACGCAAGGAGAACCCGTCAGCTTTTCGGCCGCGTTTTTCAGCGCCGTCATGACGTTCGTCACGTTCAGCATTTTTTCCGCGAAATCGTTCTTAAAGTACAGCGTGAGGACGCCGTCCGATATCGCCGCCTCCGCGTTGTCGCGGCTGTCGAGGATCATCCGCTGCGGCGGCGTCAGGGAGGCCCTGGCCTCCTGAAATACGGCCGGCCAGAGGTCGTCCTCCGGCTGCTCCGGCGTCTTCTCCGGTATCGGCGTCTCCTCCGGCGGAGGCGATTCTTCCGGCACGGGCGGCGCCTCCGGCAGAGGCGGCTCCTCCCACGGGACGATATCGTCCTCCGCGAGGGGCTTCTCCGGCGGCGAGGCAGGCGGCGCGGCGGGTATCACGGCGCCGCTCTCCAGCCGCTCCACGCGCGCGCAGAGCGCCGGGATATCCTCCGCCGTCCCGGGATCGGCGAGGCTCACGAGGCATAATTCCGCGCCCGTTCTTCTGTCGTTCGTCCGCGACGCGGACGCCTGCGCGTCCTGCAGGGCGGTCATATACCGCAAAAGCGTCGGCTTTTTCAGTTTTTTCGCAAAATCCGCGATGATGTCCGGCGGGTACGCTCCGCTCAAAAGCCCGCTCCCGCCCCTGGGGGCGATCTCGCTTATCAGCACGTCGCGGCAGAGAGAACACAATTCGCCAAGGAACGCGACGGGGTCCTTCCCGCCGAAATACGCCCTGTCAAAGAGGGCGAGCGCCCCGGCCGCGTCGCCTGAGGCGATGAGCTCCAGCAGCTTTGCCGTCTCCAGCGCGCCCGCGAGGCCCACGGACTCGTAGACGGCGTTTTCATCTATATTTTCCACCGAGGCGCACTGATCCAGAAGCGACAGCGCGTCGCGCATGGAGCCGTCCGCGAGGCGCGAGAGGAGCGCGGCCGCGCCCTCCGTGAGCCGGAGCCCCTCCCGCTCCGACACGTATCGCAATCTCGCCGCGATATCCTCCGGCGTGATGCGCCGGAAGGAAAAGCGCTGGCAGCGCGAGAGGATGGTGGCCGGCACCTTCTGGAGCTCCGTCGTCGCGAGGATGAAGACGAGGTGCTCCGGCGGCTCCTCGAGTATTTTCAGCAGCGCGTTGAACGCCGCCGTGGAGAGCATGTGCACCTCGTCCACGATGTAGACGCGCTTCCTGACCGCGGCGGGGGTGAAGACCGCCTCGTCGCGCAGGGCGCGGATATTGTCGACGCCGTTGTTCGACGCGGCGTCCAGCTCCTCCACGTCGAGGATGGCCCCGCTCTCGATGCCGAGGCAGGACGGACACTCGTTGCAGGGGTTCCCGTCTTTCGGATGCTCGCAGTTGATCGCGCGGGCGAGCAGTTTGGCGCAGGTCGTCTTGCCCGTGCCGCGCGTGCCGACGAACAGGTACGCGTGCGAGAGACGTCCCGCCGTGATCTGCCTTTTCAGCGTCTCGGTGATATGGCTCTGCCCCACCACGTCGTCAAAGGTGCGCGGACGCCATTTCCTGTATAAAGCCTGATACATAACGCCCGCCTCCCCGTAAATAAAATAAGCGCCGCTAAAAGCGGCGCGCGGCAAGACCGCACACCGGCCTTTGGAAAGTACGATACGCCCGCTTGACCGACCTCCGGCTCCGGACCGGCGTCCCCGCGGCACACAAAGGTTTCCGCTTAATGCTGCTCGGTCCCCCGCCTGACATGGTTCACGGTCCTCCGTTGCGCGGGACCGATCCTTCAACGCCTTCGGGCGGCGGCTTGTCGGCACATCGTAGATCCGGGGGCCGGGATTCGCCCCTGCTGTAGCGGATTGCAGGTACAGGGCACCGCTGACTCCCCGGTTAGTGCGGCCTTGCCGCGCGCCGTTTTGTGCGCGGCCAGGATGAATATTATTGTAACGCATTTAGCGAAAGATATCAAGAGTTAAATAGCCGCGCCCTTTGAGCGACTGTAGGCAATCCTCCTATCCGGCGCGCAGTCATCACGTCACGACCCCGGCGCGCCAGCGGACGCGCAGCTCCTTCGTGCGGATGCCGTTTTCACCGTCCGTCAGCATATCCACCTTCTCGACGAGGCGGCCCTTCTGCGCGTAGATGATGCGCTTTCCGCCGTCGAGGCCGAACCAGACCTCGCAGGAGGAGACGTCGTAATCGCTCGAAGCCTCATAGAAATAGGCGTTCACCTGCCGGACGCCGAGGTCGCGCAGCTTTATAAGGTCGGCCGTCAGGCTCTCGTCCTGCGACAGATCGTAATCCTCCGCCGCGCCCTCGATCGTGAGCTCGTCGCCCAGCGCGATCTTCACCGACGCGGTGCCGGTCAGCAGTTCCGTCACCTTCTGCATGGTATCGTTAAAGAGCTCGTCGTTTTTGGAATAAAGCCTCGTCTGCTCCCGGAAGGGGAGCTGAAGCAGCAGATAGACGATCACCGCGACGAACAGCGCCGCTATGATGATATTTTTGACACTCTTTGACATATAGCCGCCCCTCTCAAAGCGTTATGGTCTCTCCGCAGGACAGATAGCTCATATTCGGGCATCGCTCCCGCAGGTACTCGTAAGCATACTGCCCCGTGCAGTGGCAGGTGTAAAACTGCGCCGGATATTCGCCCAGGCGCCGCGCTATGGCGGACAGCAGCTCGTCCCGCACGGGCGTCATGGCCGGCGGCACGCAGAGGTGCAGGCCGCCGATGATGACCTGCGGCGCAAAGCCGCGCGTCTTTTCCAGAATATTGACGATCCCGCAGTGGCCGCAGCCGGTCAACAGCACGCGCCTGCCCCCGTCGCGGATGAGAAGGTCCTGCTCATGCCGGAAATCGTCGCGTCCCTCGTCGGAATAGAGCTCGTCGTTCGCCTCCGAGCGGTACTCGCCCCCGCTCTCCGCCGTGACGAGGGAGAACATATCGTCGATCTCAAAGTCCCCGTCCAGCAAGCGGACGCGCGGGTGCGAGGCGAGTTCCCCGTCCAGACCGATGGAACGCCTGCTCCCGCCGGCGGCGGAATAAAACCGCCCGAACGCGCTGCGCTGGATATAGACGACGGCCCGGTCGTTTCGCCGGAGGAATTCCCCCAGCGAGCCGCCGTGGTCGTCGTGTCCGTGCGAGATGACGACGGTATCGACCAGAGAGAGGTCTATGCCGAGCTTTTCCGCGTTCTCGAAAACGACGCCGCTCCGGGGGCCGACGTCAAAAAGAAGCCGCCTCTCTCCTGCCTCTATATGGAGCGAAAGGCCGTGCTCGGGCGTGAGCGCGCCGTGCGACAGGTTTTCCACGAGCGCCGTAAGAAGCATAGCCGTTCCCTCCTTCCGTGTCCCACTTTCCTGTTGTGCCAGTATACACGCTCCGGCGGGCTTTGTCAATTTGCGGCAACTGACCGGCGTTCCCGTACCCGGAAATCACGGAACCGAATTTATTCTCTCCTGCGGGCGCGAACGCCGCCAGGCTTTGTCTTCAGTTTGAAAAGAAGCTGTGCGGTAATACGATAGGATTTCTGTTTCGCCGGCCGAAGATATCCCCCCGAGGGTAAAGCGGCAAAACAAAGACCGGCCCCGCTTTTCGGCGGGGCCGGCTCTAAAGGGGCGATATCAGCCCACGGTTTCGGTTTCCTGCTCGGCAGGAGCGGCGGGCTCGGCTGCTGCCGGCGGCACTTCGCCCTTGAGGTACGGCTGGAGCGCGATAGCCGCCCTGCGGTTGAGTTCGGTGCGGTCGCCGTAGATGGCCACGTCGAGCGCGTTGACGGCATCCGCGGCCTTTTCCTCGGCGCCCTCTTCACCCTTGACGGCGGCCTTGACGCCTGAGGCCACGGCCTTGGCGGCGTTGATCTGGTTCTTCCATGTATTGCCGATGTTGCCCAGCGTCTTCTGGATACCGTAAATCTTGTTGAAGTAGTCGGCGAGCTTTTTGGCGTCGCCGCTGTACGGATAGAAGAAATCGCTGAGTCCGGGCGTGTTGTTGAAGATGAAGTGGATATACTTCTGGCCGGCCTTCACGGCGGTGCCGTCCGGCTTGGTCATGAGCTTCTCGGGCCGATAGTCCATCAAATCGCCGAGACGGTAAACGCAGGCCTTGGGATAATATTTCCCAAAAATCCAGAATTTGTAATCAGGAATGGCCAAGGCGATCAGGCCGAGGTCCTCCAGCACGAAAATGCCGGTGCCGAATTGAGCCGGACGGTCCTTTTTCTTGCCCTTGATGCGGGGAACGAACAGATCATTGAATATTTTTGTGCCCTCTTCCACCTGTTTGTTATGGTCGAGGACCAGCGGGAGGCTGGCATGAACATAATCGAAATACTCCTTCATGCCCTTCTTCTGACAGGTCTTGCGGCAGATAAAATTGCCGTCCGCCAGCTTCTGCTGCTGGATAAGATTGATGGACGCTCCGCATATTGCGCATGTGTTTGCCATGTGAAATCCCTCCAATCTGAAAATCTGTCAACACTCGCAAAACCGCCTTGCGGATTTGACAATATTATACTTGATTTTGTCACGTCTGTAAAGAAAAAAATCCCTGTTTTTACGCTGTCTTCAGCGGCGCGCGCGGGGTCGCGCGTCACTTCAAGGCGCAGCGGAAAATTGTATCGGGCGGAATTCCTTTCCGCCGTTAAAATGTCAAATCGGCGCGATGGCGCAGCCTGAAACCCAAAAAGAAAGACACGCAGAGCGTGTCCGCGTGTCTTTCTTTTTGGTGCCGGTGACCGGGATCGAACCGGTACGCTGAGTGCAGCACGGGATTTTAAGTCCCGGGCGTCTGCCAATTCCGCCACACCGGCGCGTTTATTTTTTATGAAAATATTCGGTAAACGGCACTTCCCGGCCGCTGCCGTCGGAGACATAGGTGTTCTCGAGCTGCGCCTCCAGGTTTTTGCGGAAGCCGGCGAGATAGGCTTGGCGCAGCGCCTGCTGCTCCGCCTTTTCCGCCTCCGTGAGGCCCTCGGCCCGCTGCTTGCGGGAGAGCTCGTTTATGCGATCTATATGGCTCTTTTCCATGCTTACTCCTGTAATACGCAGTGCCGGAAAAGCCAGAGGCTTTTCCGGCGACGCCTTGGTACGCCCGATGCGATTCGAACGCACGACCTTCAGAGTCGGAGTCTGACACTCTATCCAGCTGAGCTACGGGCGCATATCCACGACGCATATCATACCACGCGCCGCGCCAAATGTAAAGGAAAATCGTCGCTTTGTTCTAATGGTGATGGTGGTGATGATGCTCGTGGCCGTGGCTGTGCTCCTCGGAAACGTCCTCCATGTGGCACTCGCTGTCCCGGCACGGCTCCGCGCCGGCCTCGAGCTGGATCGTCGCATGATGGACGCCGAAGTGCTCGCTCGTCTCCAGGATGCGCTGCCGGACGGTTTCCGCCGCGGCGACCGTCAGCTCGCCCGGCACAACGGCGTGCATGGTGGCGACAGGGACCTCCCCGTCCAGCGACCAGACGTGCAGATGATGCAGACCCGCGACGCCCTCGGTTGTCTCCAGCGCCTGCCGGTACGAGGCCGTATCGAAATCCACCGGCGCGCGCTCGAGCAGGACGAGCATGACGTTCCGGATATTGGCGAACGCGTGCCAGAGGATATAGACCGCCACGCAGATAGAGAGGATCGGGTCGATGATGGGCTGCTTCGTGATCCAGATGAGCGCGCTGCCGACGAGCACGGCCGCCCAGCCGAGCACGTCCTCGAGCATGTGCAGGCTGATGACCCGCTCGTTCGCGCTGTGCCCGTGCGCGGTCTTCAGCACGGCGGCGCCGTTCACGAGGACGCCGAGGACGGCGATGACCAGCATGGCGGGGGCTCGCACTTCCTCCGGCGCGGCCAGACGACGGATCGACGAATAGATGACCAGCGCGCTGCCGGCCACCAGGATTGCCGCCGTCACCAGCGCGGAAATGAGCGAATAGCGCAGGTAGCCGTAGGTGTAGCGGTCGTCCGCCTTGCGCTTGGAGAGTTTTTCCAGCACATAGGCGAAACCGATGGCGGCGCAGTCGCCGAGATCGTGTATCGCGTCGGACAGGATCGCGATGCTGTTCGTGAACAGGCCCCCCGCGATCTCGATGAGGACGAAAAGGAAGTTCAGCAGGAACGCCGTCAGGATGCCCTCGTCCGCCCGGTGGGCGCGCTTTTCGCCCGCCGCCTCACTGACCTCTTTCTTCAACGTGTTCCACCGCCCTTTCAAACACCTCGCTGACGTGTCCGTCCGAGAGCTGATAAAAGATGACCCTGCCGTCGCGCCGCGTCCTGACGAGGTCCTCCTCGCGCAGCAGCCGGAGCTGATGCGACACGGCCGACTTCGTCATGCCGAGCAGCGCCGCCAGGTCGCAGACGCACATCTCATGCCGGTCGAGCGCCCAGAGCACCCGGATCCTCGTCTCGTCGCCGAAGACCTTGAAAAAGGCGGCCAGCCTCGTCACCTCTCCGGCCTCCGGCATGGCCTTCGACACCGCGTCGACGATATCGCCGTGGATGACGGCCGGCGCGCGCAGCTTTTCCTCTTCCGTCACGCTCCTCACCTCTTTCAGCCAAATAGTTGAACGATTGTTCAAATGATATTTATATTATAGTTGAACAACCGTTCATTTGTCAAGGCGTTTTCTCTGTCCCGCAGAATTTTTTTCGGCAGCGGCGCCGCCTGTTGAAAAACAGCCTCGCTTTCAGTATAATAGAGAAAAACGGATATACTACCCGAAGGGAAAGGAAGGACGCTCTTATGAAGCCTGGAAAACTGCGTGACCGGCCGTGGTATCCCTATGCCGTCGCCGCCTGCATCGCGGTCGTGCTGTATGTGGCGCTCATGCACATCGGCATCATCTGGAACGCCATCGGGACCTTCGTCGGCTATTTCGCGGCGCTCATTCTCGGCTGCGTGCTGGCGTATCTCATCAATCCGCTGGCGCGCCTGTATCAGAAGAGCGTTTTCAAGAAGATACCGCGGGAGGCGCTGGGTTGGACGTTTTCCGTCTTCCTGGCCGTCATCACGGTGCTGCTCCTGCTGGCGGCGCTCCTGGGGATGCTGCTGCCGCAGCTCGTCAAGAGCATGACGATGCTCGTGGGCAATTTAGACGGCTATATCGCCTCCCTTCGCTCGGTGGCGGAAAAATGGGGCATCGACCAGCTCTTCGACTTTGACAAGATCGCCGGTTTCTCCGAAAACATCGTGGAGCACACGGCCAGCCTCGTGACGCAGAACCTCAGCCGTATCGCCAGCTATTCGGCGGCGGCCGGCAAAACGGCCTTCAAATGGGCGATCGCGGTCATCCTCTCCGTTTATCTCATGATCGCCAAATTCTCGCTCAAGCGCGGCGCGCAGCGCCTTCTGAACGCGCTCCTGCCGAAGCAGCGCGTGGACAGGATCATGGCCATATTCGCCCGCTGCGACAAGATACTGACCCGCTATATCGCGTTCACGCTCCTCGACAGTGTGATCGTCGGCGCGGCCACCGCCATCTTCATGGGTATTTTTCACATGCAGTATATCGGGCTCGTCTCCTTTGTCGTCGCGGTCTTCAACCTCGTCCCGACGTTCGGCCCCATCATCGGCGCGGTCATCGGCGCGTTCGTGCTGCTGCTGGTAAAACCCTGGCACGCGCTGGCGTTCCTCATTTTCGCCGTGGTGCTCCAGTTCTTTGACGGCTACGTCATCAAGCCGAAGCTGTTCGGCAACACGCTGGGCGTTTCCGGTCTGCTGATACTCGCCGCCGTCGTGGTGTGCGGCAATATGTTCGGCGTCGTCGGCATCCTGTTCGCCATCCCGCTCGCGGCTATCCTCGATTTCATCTATCGGGATTATTTCCTGGTCGCGCTCGAAAAGCGGAAAGCCAGAGAAAAGCCGGTCAACGACGCTGAAAGCGACAAAAAAGAGGAGTGAACGCCATGCCCATGAACGATATCCGCTCCGTATGGGACGTCCTGCTCGGCGCCGTGACGCCTGTCGATACGGAGCGCATGCCGCTTACGGAGGCCTTCGGGCGCGTGCTCGCGGAGACGGTCGTCTCCCCCGAGGACGTGCCGGCCTATGCCCGCTCGGCCTTCGACGGCTACGCCTTCCGCGCCGCCGATACGGCCCGCGCATCAAACGCCTCCCCCGCCGTCCTCCGGATACTCGAGGAGATACCGGCCGGGAAAGCGCCGACGCAGCCTCTCTCCCCCGCCTCTGCGGCCAAGATACTCACCGGCGCGCCGATGCCCGCGGGCGCCGACGCCGTCGTGAAATACGAGGAGACCTCCTTCACCAAAGAGGAGGCGCGCGTCTTCCGCCCGCTCTCGCCCGGCGCGGGGCTCCTCCCCGCCGGCAGCGACCTGCGGCACGGGGAGACCGCCGTCCTCGCGGGAACCAGGATCGGCGCGGCGGAGGCCGCCGCCCTCGCCGCGCTCGGCTACGCCTCCGTGACCGTATACAGGAAGCCCAGGGTCGGCGTCATCTCCACCGGGAGCGAGCTGATTGAGATCGACGCGCCGCTGAAAAAAGCCAAAATGCGCGGCAGCAACGCCTATATGCTGGCCGCCGCTCTCGCCGCGCTCGGGTGCGACGCGGAACTGCTCGGCATCGCCTCCGACTCGGCGGAGGATATCGCGGGACTCATCTTCATCGGCCTCGCCGACTGCGACATGCTCCTGCTCACCGGCGGCGTCTCCGCCGGCGACTATGACCTGACGCCCGCCGCGATGGAGACGGCCGGAGCCTCCCTGCTCCTGCGCCGCCCCTCCTCCGCGCCCGGCGGGGCCTGCGCCTGCGGCGTGGGGAACGGCAGACTCATCGCCGCTCTCTCCGGCAATCCCGGCGCTGCGCTCATCCATTTCCGGGCCTTCACCGCCGCCGCCGTCAAAAAGCTGTGCGGATACCGCGAGCCGCTGCCGCATACCGTCACGCTGGAGAGCGTCGGTCCTCTGCGCGCCTTCAAAAGCGCGCGGCTCGTCCCGGGCAAAGTCGACATGGCGGACGGCCGGGCGAGGATCGTCTTCCCGGAGAGGAGCCTCTCTCCCCTTTTACGTCTTGCCTCGGCTGAAGCGTTCGCGCTCGTGCCGCCCGGCGAGGGCGTTGTGCCGGAAGGCACGCCGCTCACCTGCCTTATCCCCTGATAAAACACACCGGGCGGGGCATACGGAGAAAATCCCGTATGTCCCGCCTTTTTTCGTGCTTTTCTTCACTACATATTGTGTTATTATCCTTGCAGATAACACAATATACTGTAAGAAAGGGTGGCGCAGCCATGCCGAACGTGAAGAAAACCCGTCTATACACGTCGAACAGGATCATACATCTGCCGGTGGAGGCGATACTGCCCAACCCGGCGCAGCCGCGGCGGCAGTTCGATCCGGACGCGCTGCGCGAGCTGGCGGCGAGCATCATGCGGTACGGGGTGTTGCAGCCGCTGACGGTGCATCGCCGCGGGCACGGCTACGAGCTGGTGTCGGGCGAGCGGCGGCTGCGGGCCGCGAAGCTGGCGGGGCAGCGCACGGTGCCGTGCATTGTGCTCGACGTGAACATGTCGGAGTCGGCGTCGCTGGCGCTCGTGGAGAATTTGCAGCGGCGCGACCTCGACTTCATCGAGGAGGCGGAGGCGATCGAGAAGCTGATCCGGCTTTTCGGGCTCTCGCAGGAGGAGGCGGCGCGGCGGCTGGGAAAATCGCAGTCGGCGGTGGCCAACAAGCTGCGGATATTGAAGCTGCCGGGCGAGCTGCTGTACGTCATCCGGCGCGCGGGACTGACGGAGCGGCACGCGCGGGCGCTTTTGCGCCTGCCGGACAACGCCGCCCGCGCCGAGGCGCTCTCCGAGATCGTCAAAAAGAAGCTGAACGTAGCGAAAACGGAGGAGTATGTGGACTCGCTCCTCGCCGGCTCCGGCAAAAAGCCCGTCATCATCCTGCGCGACGTGCGGATGTTCCTCAACTCCGTCTCGCGCGGGATGGACGTGATGAAAAAATCCGGCATCGACGCCGAGTGCGGCCGGAGCGACACCGAGGAGGACATCGTCCTGACCATCCGCATCCCGAAGAGCGCCGCGCGGTGAGAGTGCGAAAAGGTACTATAGCGAAACGCCAAATAGCCCGTCATTCCGAGCCAGTATCGCAATACTGGCGTGGGAATCCGTGATCCTTACAGAGAAAAACGGATCGCCGCACCAGATGCGCGGGCGTCTTACCATGACGGATACGGGTGTTTGCAAAATGCTTGTTTTTCTTGCTTTTTGAAATGCTTTTCTGTAGAATAATATTGGTTAGTCGTAACCCGTTTTTCAACAGAGGCGGCGAAGGGAGCGCGGAAAATGAAAAAAGCATTAAAAATTATGACGCTTGCGCTGGCCGTGGCGCTCTGCATCGCGCTGCTGCCGAATAATGACGCCAAGGCGGCGGTAATAGAAAGCGGCACCTGCGGGACTAATCTCACATGGACGCTGGACGATGAAGGAACGCTGACGATAAGCGGGACGGGAGCGATGAAGAGTTACTCATCATCTTCTTCCGCTCCGTGGTACAGTTACAGAAACAGCATAAAGAGCGTCAGTATAGCAGACGGCGTGACGAGCATCGGGAGCGGCGTTTTCTCCGGCTGCACCTCGCTTGAGTCCATAACGCTCCCCTTTGTCGGCGGGAGCATGAAATCGGCTTCGGACACGTATCAGTATCCTTTCGGCTATATTTTCGGCACTTCCGAAGGAGAAGGGCTGACGGATGTAAAGCAGTATTATTACGGCTATAGTACGTCAAGTACGACTTCGACTACCTATTACATCCCGTCCTCGCTGCGCTGCGTGACGGTCACCGGCGGCAAAATCCTGTACGGCGCTTTCTACAACTGCTCCATGCTCACGAGCGTCACGGTCGAAAGCGGCGTGACGAGCATCGGCGAGGCCGCCTTCTACGGCTGCTCCGGCCTCACGAGCATCACGATACCCGACAGCGTGACGGCCATTTGGGGCGGTGCGTTCTCCGGCTGTTCCTCGCTGGAGTCCATAACGCTCCCCTTTGTCGGCGGGAGCATCAAATCGGCTTCGGACAAGTATCAATATCCCTTCGGCTACGTTTTCGGCACTACGTTCGGCACGGCTGTACAGCAGTCTTATTATGGCTCCAGCAATTCAACCACGACCGACACATACTTTCATATCCCGTCCTCATTGCGCCATGTAACGATTACCGGCGGGAATATACTTCGAGGGGCATTTGAAAACTGCTCCATGCTCACGAGCATCACGATACCGGACAGCGTGACGAGCATCGGCGAGGCCGCTTTTGACGGCTGCACCGGCCTCACGAGCATCACCTTACCGGACAGCCTCACCGGCATCGGTGATTATGCCTTCTTCGAATGCTCCGGTCTCACGAGCGTCGCGATACCCGACGGCGTCACCAGCATCGGCGAGGCCGCTTTCTGCAGCTGCTCCGGCCTCACCAGCGTCGCCATACCGGAGAGCGTCACCGGCATTGGGTTTGCCGCTTTCCGCGATTGCGTCAAGCTCACCGATGTATATTATCCCGGCAGTTACAGACAGTGGCGCGGGATAGCAATGGGCGGCGGCTCCGGCGACGCCCTTAAGGAAGCAATTATCCACTACGGTAATCCCGTGACCGCTGTAGAGTCATTGTCGGTCGACGGGCAGAACGTATACAAAGTATTCTTATACTGCGAGCCCGGCGCGGACGTCTACGCTTACGGCGCGCGGTACAGCGCCGAGGGACAAATGCTGGGTCTTGTGTCCCTGCATCTGACGCCGGGCGCGGAAAACGCCCTCACCATCCCGGCGGAGGACGGCTCTTATATCCGCGTCTACGCGCTGGACGGCAACGGCTTCACGCCCGTCTGCGCGACCATGAACATAGCGAGCTGACTTTCGGCATTTTAAATGGCTTTTCACATACAGGAAGAGGGAGCGTTGCAGACTGCAACGCTCCCTCGCGCGTACTTATCTTCCAATTGTTCTACGGTAAATAATCGATGGGGTTCACATACGAGCCGTCGATCATGACGCCGAAATGGAGGTGCGGGCCGGTGCTGTTGCCGGTGCTGCCGGTGATGCCCAGCTTGTCCCCCTGCGACACCTTGTCGCCCACGGAAACGGAATAGGACGACAGGTGCATATAGAGCGTCACGACGCCGTTTCCGTGGCTGACCGCCACATAGTTGCCGGCCGAGCGGGAATTCGTCGCCACCGTGACGACGCCCGACGCCGCGGCCGACACGCGGCTGTCATAGCCGACGCCGCCGATGTCGATGCCCATATGGTTCGTGCTGCCGATGCCGTTCGTCGACGAGGACGAACGACGGCCGAAGCCCGACGTGATCTTGCGGCTGCTGACCGGCCACGCGAGGCTGACGCCCGCCGCGCTGTTGCCGCCGCCGGAGGTGTTCGAGCCGCCGCCGCTGTTGTTATTCTTGTTGCGCGCCGCCGCGGCCGCCGCAGCCGCCGCCTCCGCCTCGCGCTGCCTGCGTATCTGCTCGGCATACTCGGCCTCCGCCTTGGCGATCTGCTCCTTGAGCTCGGCCGCGTCCTTCTCTCGCTCGGCGACCAGCTTCTCGTATTCCTCCTGGTCGGCCTGTATCTCGGCCATGAGCTGCTCCGCCTCGGCGCGCTTTTCCTCCAGCGCTTCCTTCTGGACCTCGAGGTCGGCCTTGACCGCCTCGGTCTCCTCGATCACGACGGCCAGCTCGTTCTGGCGCTCGATCTTCTCTTGCTGGCACGCCTGCCAGCCCAGGATCACGTCCTCGTCGGACTGCATGACCTCGTCGATGAAGTCGATGCGGCCCAAAAGGTCGGCAAAGCTGCTCGCCTCGAACACGATCTCCATATACGAGATCGTGCCGCGCTCCTCCATCGCGCGGATGCGCTCGCACATCAGCTCGTACTGCGCCTTTTCCGCCGCGACGGCGTCGTCATATTCCTGTCTGGCGATGGCGACAAGCTCCTCATACGCGGCGATCTGCTCCTCCGTGAGCGTGATCTGCTCAGCTAAAAGCGTACACTGCTCGTCGTAAAGCTCCTTCTGCGCGAGCGTCTTTTTGCCTTCCAGCTCCAGCTCATTGATCTGCGCCTGATAGCCGCTGATCTCGCTGCGGATGCTCTGCGCCCGCTCCTTCATCTGGTTGATGGCTTCCTGCGTGATCGCGCGCGCGTCCGGCGTGGGCTTAAGCATAAAACAGCCCGCCGCCATAAAGAGCGCCATGACCGCCGCCATAATACGTTTCGTATGTTTCATAACCGTCTCCGATCAGCTTTTGTCCATGGACAGGCATAATCCGTCAGATTAACATAATTGCATTATTACAGATTATGCCGCCGCTGTCAAGCGGAACGGTCGGCAAAATCCGGCGAAAAGCCACGCAAAAACGTCTCTGCTCCCGTTTTCTCCCGATTTTGCGGATTTCCTGTAAAATTGAAGCGGAAAGCAGAGAAAACAGCCGCCGCAAGAACTGCGGCGGCCGTTTTTTTGTCTACTGCGTATCAGAGCAGGTCTTTGATCTTCCCGAGTATCCCCGCGGCGCCGCCCTCGCCGAGCTTGGCCTTGACGCCGGAAACTAATTTCTCCACGATATCGTCGGGGAGGTCCACGCCGAGGATCTTCTCCAGCGTTTTGACCGGGTCGCTTTTAAAGCTCTCCGCGATGTTCCCGTCGCTCTTGATGGTCTCGACGGCCTTGGCGATCATTTCCTTGACATCCATACTGTGGCTTCCTTCCTTTTATTTTGTATTTCCGAGCGCGAGCGTCTTGTCATACGCCGCGCGCACAGCCTTCATACAGAGCGCGCGGAACGCGCCCTCCTCCAGCGCCGCCGCGCCCTCGATCGTCGACCCGCCGGGCGAGCAGACGGCGTCCTTCAGCGCCTCCGGGTGGCGTCCGTCCTCCAGCGCCAGCTTCGCGGAGCCTAAAAGCGTCTGTAAGGCCAGCCGCTGCGCCGTATCGCGCGCGAGGCCGCAGGCCACCGCCCCGTCGGCGAGCGCCTGGGCGAACATGAAGACGAAAGCCGGGCCGCAGCCAGAAAGGGCGCTGCCCGCGTCAATAAGCTTCTCCGGCAGCTCCTCAAGCTTGCCCGAGCACGACATGAGGTCTAAAAACTCCGCCTTCTCCTCCGCCGTGATGACGGGGCAGCAGGCAAAGAGCGTCATCCCCTCGCCGACGGCAGCCGGCATATTGGGCATGATGCGTATCGTCGGGTACTTGCCCCCGACCATTTCCGCTATCTGCGATATAGACAGCCCCGCCGCCATGGTGACGAGGAGGAAGCGGTCGCCGCGCAGCGACAGCACCGGCGCGATCTCCTTGAGCACCTCCGGCATGTTCTGGGGCTTCACGCCGAGGAAGATATACCGGCAGCCCGCCGCGATGGAGGCGGCCGTCGCCGTCCGGCAGCCGAGCGCGACGGCGCGCTCCGCCGTCTTCATCGGGTCTTTGCCGCAGACCTGGATGCAGGAGGAGCCGAGCTTCCTGACGGCGGCCCGCGCGAGCGCGCCGCCCATATTGCCTATGCCGATAAATCCGACCGAAGTATCCATAGTATCTCCTTATCTCACGTTGCCGCTGCCGCGCACGACGTATTTGTAGGTGCAGAGCTCCTCTAATCCCATGGGGCCGCGCGCGTGGAGTTTCTGCGTCGAGATGCCCATCTCGCAGCCGAGGCCGAACTCGCCGCCGTCGGTGAAGCGCGTCGAGGCGTTCACGTAAACGGCCGCCGAATCGACCGCCGCCGCGAAGAAGTCGGCCGCCGCCGCGTTTTTCGTCACGATGCCGTCGCTGTGGCCGGTGGAGTGGCGCGCGATATGCCGCACGGCCTCCTGCACGTTTCCGACGACCTTCACGGCGAGGATATAGTCGAGGAACTCGGTATCGAAATCCTTGTCGCCGGCGGGGACGCCCTCGATGATCGAGGCGGCCTCCGGGTCAAGCCGCAGCTCCACGGGATGCCCGCCCGCGAGGATGCGCTCCTCCGTCAATCGCAGCTTTAAGCGCGGCAGGAAGTCCTTCGCTATATCGCGGGCGACGAGGCAGACCTCCTCCGCGTTGCAGACGGAGGGCCGGCTCGTCTTGGCGTTCTCGATGATGTCGAGCGCCATGTCCTGATCGGCGTCCTTGTCCACGTAGATATGGCAGATGCCCGTGCCCGTCTTGATGCAGGGCACCTTGGCGTTCTCCGTCACGTTGCGGATCAGGCCCGCGCCGCCGCGCGGGATGAGCAGATCGACGAGGCCGACGGCCCGCATGAGCTCATTCGCGCTCTCGTGCGAGGTGTCCTGCACGAGGTTCACCGCGTCTTCGGGGAGGCCGGCCTCGCGGAGACCGCGGCGCATGGCCTCGGTGATGGCGTTCGCCGAGCGGAACGCCGCCTTCCCCGAGCGCAGCACGCAGACGTTCCCCGATTTGAGGCACAGGGCGGCCGCGTCGGACGTCACGTTCGGGCGGCTCTCATAGATGATGGCGACGACGCCCATCGGCACCGCCACCTTGTCGATCTGAAGGCCGCCGGGGCGCTCGGTGCGCCGGATGACACGGCCGGCCGGGTCGGGCAGCTCCGCCACCTCGCGGATGCCCCGGGCCATAAGCTCCAGCCGCTCCCGCGTCAGCTCCAGCCTGTCGAGCATGACCTCGGACATCGTCCCCATGGCCTCCGCCATGTCGATCGAATTCTCTTCCAAAATATGGCGCGCGTCCGCAATGATGGCGTCGGCCATTTTCATGAGCGCCTCGTTCTTCTTTTCCGCGGAGGCGAAAGCCAGCTCGGGGGCTGTCTCCTTCGCCTTTTTGAGCATCGTCAGCGTCGTCACAGTTTACTTCCTCTCCTTCCCTGTAAAGCGCGTCCCGACCGGCTTTCCCTCTGTGATATCGTACAGATTGGCCGGGCGCGCCCCGTTGGTAATGATCATATCCACGCCCGCGCCGGTGGCGATCTCCGCGGCGCGCAGCTTGGTCTCCATGCCCCCCGAGGCGAGCGGCGAGCCCTTCTCTCCGGCGAGCGCCATGATTTCCGGCGTGATGGCCGGGACGACGGAAATAAGCTCCGCGTCGGGGTATTTATGCGGGTCTTTGGTGAAAAGGCCGTCGATATCCGACAGCAGCACGAGCAGGTCCGCGTCCACCAGCACCGCCACGATGGCCGAGAGCGAGTCGTTCTCCCCGATGGTGGTGTGGACGCCGATCTCGTCGGTGGCGACGGCGTCGTTCTCGTTGATGACGGGCAGCGCCCCCAGCTCCAGCAGCCGGTTGAGGGTGGTGCGGAGATTGGCGCTGCGGTGCTCCTCCCGCACATCCTCGGCCGTCAGCAGCACCTGGGCCACCGTATGGTTGTACGCGCCGAAAAGGCGGTCGTAAACATACATCAGCTCGCACTGGCCGACGGCGGCGGCGGCCTGCTTGGTCGCCATATCCGAGGGCCTGCCCGGCAGGTTCAATTTGCCGACGCCCATGCCGATAGCGCCGGACGAAACGAGGATGACCTCATGTCCGGCGTTTTTCAGGTCGCTCATCGTCTTGCAAAGCTCCTCCACCTGACGGATATTCAGCCGCCCGGTGCGGTGCGCCAGCGTCGATGTGCCGATTTTGACTACGATCCTCATATATCGTTTCCTCCGAATATCGTCGTCACCCGTCCGGCGGGGCGGGCGCTTCCGGCGTGTCTTTTTTGAACAGATGGATGACGCCGCTGTCGTCCAGATTTTTGACGATGGCGGCCAGGATGGGCAGCCCGAACAGGCCGATCGCGCCGAAGAGACGCGAGCCGACGAACATGCACATGAGCGTCACGAGCGGATGAAGCCCCACATGTCCGCCCACGATCTTCGGCTCCATAAACTGACGGATGACGGTGATGACGACGTACAGGATCACCATGCCGATGCCCTGCCCGATGTGCCCCTGCAGGAACAGCAGCGCCGCCCACGGCCACAAAAACAGGCCGGAGCCGACGACGGGGAAAATATCGACGACGGCGATCAGGATCGCCATGGGTATCGCGTTTTTCACGCCGATGATGAGCAGGCCGATCGCCAGCTCCGTGAACGTCATGAGGATGATGAGCAGATACGAGCGGCCGTAGCGCACGATGACGGCGACCGTGGCCTTTTTGACGGAGAGCACGAACGCCTGCGCCCTCTGCGGGAGCTGCCGCAGGATAAAGGCCGTGATGCGGGGAAAATCCATCGCCATGAACAGCGTGGCGATGATGCACACGATCGTGGAGATGACGAACCGCGGCAGCTTCGCGGCCCAGGTGGAGATGGCCGACAGCGCGCCGGAGGACACGGTCGTGATCATATCGTCGGCGGAAGAGAGGAACGTCTCGGCGGCCGTGTCGAGCAGGGACGCGATATCCGGCGAGAGGTTTTGCGTGAGCGATTCGATCCGGGCGAACAGGGATTCCAGCCCCGGCTGGACGGTCGACGAATATACCTCCGGCAGCTTCTGCATGAAGCCGATGAGCCCCGAGACGATCCGGGCGCTCAAAAACACCAGCAGACAGGTGATGACGATATAAAACAGCAGCACGAAAATGAGCGCGATGATATTCCGTTTTATCGGCAGCTTCTCGCTGACGGCCCGGACAGCCGGCTTTACCAGCGCCGCCACCAGAAAGGCCAGGAAAAAGGGCATGACGAGCGGCAGAAAATACTTGAACATCAGATAAACGATCGCCAGCATGACCGCCCAGTAGCCGACCATGATGATAAAGCTTCTGCGTTTTTCTGTCGTCACGGGATAGTACCTCTCTCGCCGCTGCGGGCCGGATGACATGTACCTTTACAGAATAAAGATACACGCCATCGGAACATAAGTCAATAAGGGCAACCGGAATTGTCCGTTGATTTTTTACCGCAATGTGTGAAAAAAATCCGACAGCAGCGCCCGGCTCTCGTCCGCCAGAAGGCCGCCGACGATCTTCGGGCTCCTGCCGTAATTTTCCATAAACAGATTGACGACGCTGCCGCAGGAGCCGGAAAGGGCCTCCTTCGCGCCGTAATACACCGCGTCGACGCGCGCGTTCAGGATAGCGCCGGCGCACATGGGGCATGGCTCCAGGGTAACATAAAGCGCGCAGCCGGAAAGCCGCCAGCTGCCGAGCGTCCTGCACGCATCCATGATGGCCTCCATTTCCGCGTGCGCGGTGGCGAGCTGCGTCTCCTCGCGGCGGTTTCGCCCGCGCCCCACGACGCGCCCCTCCGCGTCCGTCACGACGCAGCCGACCGGCGTCTCTCCCGCCGCGGCCGCCTCCCGCGCGAGCGCGAGCGCCTCGCGCATGGCTTCCTCGTGCGTCATGGCCGTGCCTCCCTCCTTTTTTTGTATTTTACCACGATCGGCGCGTATATACCAGCGCTGTTTTGGGGTATGCTCCCGGCAGAAAGGAAGTGCGAAACATGCTCGTATCCGATATCATGAACCCGAGCGTCGTCTCCTGCGCGCCGGACGAGAGCGTCGCGCACGCGGCGAGGCTCATGGCCGCCTACAACGTCGGCAGCCTGCCCGTCTGCTCGCCCGACGGCCGCCTGCGCGGGATCGTGACCGACCGCGACATCGTGCTGCGCTGTATCGCCGACGGCTCCGACCCCGGACGGATGCCCGTCCGCGAGCTGATGACCCGCGCCGTCGCCTCCCTCTCCCCCGGCGACGACGTTTCCCGCGCCGCCGAAAAAATGGGCGGCGGGCAGGTGCGGCGCATGCCCGTCGTGCAGAACGGCAAGGTCGTCGGCATCCTCTCTCTGTGCGACATCGCGCGCAGCGAAGCGTTCGGCATGGAGGCGGCCCGAGCCTTCGGCGAGATATCCTCCAACCTCAAAAGGAAATGACTGTCTCTCCCTCTTGGAAAAAACGGGAAGCTGTGCTATAATGCTGAAAAACGCCGCGCTCTGCGGCGGCAACGGCAGGTGTAAGGTATGGCGACATGGGAGGAACTGGAAAAGGCGTGTCTCGGGTGCCGCAAATGCGCCCTGTGGGAGACGCGGACGAACGTCGTGTTCGGCGTGGGCCCGCGCGACGCGGAGGTCATGCTCGTCGGCGAAGGGCCGGGCGAAAACGAGGACCTGCAGGGCGAGCCGTTCGTCGGCCGCGGCGGCAAGCTGCTCGACACGATGCTGGCGATCATCGACCTCGACCGGCATAAAAACGTCTATATCGCCAACATCGTCAAATGCCGTCCGCCGAAAAACCGCGACCCCCTCGGCACGGAGCAGGACGCCTGCATCGACTATCTGCGCGCGCAGTTCTCGCTGATCCGGCCGAAGATCGTCGTCTGCCTCGGGCGCATCGCCGCGGCGAAGCTCATCCGGAGCGATTTCAAGATCACGAGGGAGCACGGCCAGTGGTTCGACAAGAACGGCGTGCGCTTCATGGCGCTCTATCACCCGGCCGCGCTGCTGCGCGACCCCGGCAAAAAGCCGGAGACGTTCGAGGACCTGATGACGCTGCGCGACGGCATCCGGACGCTCTGCACACATACTTACGAAGGAAGATAACGATTTTTATGCCTCATCTCACATTCCGGCCGGTCTCCCTCGACGACCGCGAGCTCGTCACGCGGCTCTCCCGGGCCTCCGGCTTCCGCTGTACCGACTACTGTTTTACGAGCATGTACGTCTGGCAGGATCATTACGGCCTGCAGATCAGCCAGCGCGGCGAGCGCATCGTCCCGCGCCTTCTCGGCGAGACGCCCCGCTATTCCTTCCCGTTCGGCACGGGCGAGCTCTACCCCGTCATAGAGGCGCTGCGCGAGGACGCGGCCGAGTTCGGCGCGCCGCTTTTCATGCGCGGCATCCCGAAAATTATGCTCCCGGAGCTCAAGGCGCTCTACCCCGACCTCACCTTCACGCTCGACCGCGACGAGTGCGACTACGTCTACGAGGCCGAAAAGCTGGCGACGCTCGCGGGGAAAAAGCTCCACGCCAAGCGCAATCACATCCACCGCTTCGAGGAGCAGAACGACTGGCGCTTCGAGCCCGTCACCGCCGGAAACCTCGACGAGGTCATGGCGATGAACGACGAGTGGATGGAGCAGAATTACCTTGAAAAGCACCGTGAATATCAGGCCGAGCGCATGGCCCTCACCCGCGCGTTCACGGCCATGGAGGCCCTCGGGCTCGAGGGCGGCCTGCTGCGCTCCGGCGGGAAGATCATCGCCTATACGCTCGGCGAAAAGCTCTCGGTCGATACCTATGTCCTGCATTTTGAAAAGGCGTTCGCGGAGATACAGGGCGCCTACGCCATGATAAACCGCGAGAACGCGAAGCGCATTCTGGAGCTCCATCCCGAGATAGTTTACATAAATCGGGAAGAGGACCTGGGCCTTGAGGGGCTCCGCAAGGCGAAGGAGTCGTACTACCCCGCGTTTTTGGAGGAGAAATATTCGACCCAATGGAAAGCGTAAAACTCTCTCTGCGGCGCGCGCGTCCCGGCGACGAGTCGGCGATGGCGGAGATTTGGAAGCGCGTTTTCGGCGACAGCGACGAATATATCGCCGGCTTTTTCGCCGGTCTGTACGAGCCCGGCCGCGCCGTTTGCGCGGAGGCGGAGGGAAAGCTCGTTTCGACGGCGTTTTTCCCGCGGCTCGGCGAGCTGGTCTCCGCGTCGGGCGAGCGCCGGCCCTGCTCGTATGTCTACGCGGTGGCGACGCTGCCGGAGTATCGCTCGCGCGGGCTCGGCGCGGCCGTCTCCCGGGCGGCGGCGGAGGGGTGTCTGGAGGATGGCGGCGTGTCGGTCATCTGCCCGGCGGAGCCGTCTTTATTTGATTTTTACAGGAAAACGGTTGGTTTTTCAAACTTTTTTGCCGTGTCGGAAACAACGGTCGCGCCCGAGGCGGCGGCAGGTCCCGCGGCGGAGCGGATCGACGCGGAAACCTATTTCGCGCTGCGCGAGTCGCTGCTCGCCGGGACCGATCACATCGCCTTTTCCGACCGCGCGGCGGCGTATCAGGCTTATCTATGCCGGAGCGGCGGGTTTTTCCGCACCGACGGGGGCCTTTTCGCCCTCGAGCGGACGCCGGACGGCGCGCTGGTGAAGGAGGCGCTCGGCTCTGTTCCGCCCTCCGCTCTTGCGGCGCTCGACGCCGAAACCTGCGTGATGCGCGCGCCTGCGCCGCGCGGGGCGGGCCGTCCCTTCGGGATGCTGCTCGCGCCGGGTCCGACCCCGGTCGGCGGGAGCGCGGAGCCGTGGTTCGGTTTTGCCTTCGATTGAGCTCTCCAGCGGGCTGTTTACATAAAGTTCACAAAAAAACGTCCGTTTTTAATACTTCTGTAATAACTGACTGTTTTTTTGTTCACAATTCCCCTTTATCATAAGCATCAGAAGGCAGTTACTTTTTTCATTTTATCCTCATTTTTCTTTGACAGCGGGAGCTTGGAGCGGCTCCCGCTGCCTACTTTTTCTTGAAAAGAAAAAGTAGGCAAAAAGAACTTCATGCCGCACGCAGTCCGGCGATACGGCAGGCTCCACAGCCCGGTAACGGAAGCCCGACAAAACGGGCGGCGAAAAAATCGTGCGAAATCCAAAAATTTATCTTGCCTTTTACAAAACCTGTGCTATAATAATTAAGCGCCGCTGAACGGGAGTCCGCGGCCGACAAGAGAATATATGGGGGCGTAGCTCAGTTGGGAGAGCGTACGGTTCGCATCCGTAAGGTCAAGGGTTCGAATCCCTCCGTCTCCACCAAAAGTTCCTTACTCAAACCCCTGCCTAAAAGGCAGTGATTCGGGTAAGGAATTTTTTATTGCTATCTGCAATAGTGTCGTTTCCCATAATCCAATAAAAATACCGCGTTGTGCGGGGAGACCAGACGCGATATGCAGCGCGAAGGGTCTGTCGATCGGTCATTGATTTCGAACGTCCTACCCCTTATAATAACGTTATATATGACGATGGAGGAATGACGAGTGAAAGATGGTATCAAACCGGATCCCAATACGGTACATCCCATTCCGGGCTATGACAAAGAAATCTATGTGAAGCCGACAATTAAGGATTCCAATATCATCGTTGGAGATTTTACCTATATCGCTGATTCAGAATTTGAGTGCCATGTTACCCATCATTATGAATGGAACGGCGACAAGTTGATTATTGGAAAGTTCTGTCAGATTGCTGCTGGCGTCGAGTTTGTAATGAACGGCGCAAACCACCAGATGAATGCCGTATCGACCTTCCCGTTCTATACGCTGGAAGGCTGGGATATGAAACCGCCGGCAGCTTCCGACATGCCGCTCAAAGGTGACACAATCGTCGGCAACGATGTGTGGATTGGGCAGAACGCTGTTATCCTGCCCGGCGTTCACATTGGCGACGGCGCAATTATCGGAGCAAACAGCATTGTTGGAAGCGACGTATCGCCATATACGATCGTTGTAGGAAATCCCGCCACAGAAATCCGCAAACGCTTTGATGATGAGTTGATTCAGCTTTTGCTGGATTTCAAGTGGTGGGATAAAAGTGTTGGGGAAATCAATCAACTGATTCCGCTGCTCACTTGCGGCAACCTTGAAAAAGTGAAGGCCGAGATTTCAGAACGATTAAGTGAAAAAGTTTGACTTAAGTCCCAATAGGTCCGCCAAAATGAGAATCCTGTCGACGACAGTCGGCAGGATTTTCACTTTATATGCTTCGTTCTTAAGTATTCGATCTTCATTTTTCAGGATTGCCGACAGGCTTTTCTAAATGGATGCGCAAGACTTAAGACTGAAAAGCGAACAATAGTCGTAAAAACAAATACGTCTTGATAGAACAATAAAGATGGGTTCTTGTTGAATTGTTCCTATAAAACCGCTATAATATCACAAAGGGGGGAATTCCAATGACGATTCAAAATCATATTACGTCACTTTGGGATAACGGAACCGACAAGTTCTACCTGTTTTCGATTGCGCCTGAACGTCAGTACAATTATATTGCAGACAAACCTTGTATCACTGTAGGTTTTGCTTACGAGAATGCTCATTATAAAGGTTGTGATTCATTTTCACTTTTTGATCATTTCTATATTGATATTCTTGAGGCAATGAAGAATACCTATCGAGACCTGAATGGCTCATTCCGGTTGTTCGACATTGGTGGAGATACCGACGGCTATGTCGACTTTGAGATGAAAGATGGGCACCTGCATGTTGAAGGTCGACTTGGAGCAACCTTTTCAAGACACTCTCTCACCTTTGAATTTGAAGCCGATCAAACATTATTGGGGCCTTTTATTCAAATCTTAGCGATCTGATTTTCGGTGCACTTTTACTCGTTCTTGCCACGGTAAGGAGCAATTCTATTCCTATTCTGTCAGCTTTTTGGGAAACATTACAAGTGAGGGAAAGCATATGGTTTATGGTGTGATCGACACAGCGAGCAACCGCATTTATACCCAGCTTAAAACCGTTTTCGACGCCATCGACAATTTGGCAGAGTATAACTTTCTGATTACAGGCACTGAAATCATTGCCCACAGCGACAAATTAGATGCGCTCAATACGGGTATGCATTGGAAGCTCGAAGATGGAAAGTCGATTGCGATTCCTGCACCGGATTACTACTTTTTATCCGGCGAAGAACTTACAAGAATCATTGCGGAAGACGATTCTCAATGGATATGGGGTGTCCTTTCCGGATTTGAAAAGAGCATTCCGCTTGATGAGATTCTGAAATACCCACTCCCGGAAGCAGAAGGATACGAAGGCTTCTGGAAAAATCCATTTTCTATGCAACACGCTCTTGCATCGGTAGAAATTGTACTTTGGGACAGTTCGTGCATCCTTCTCCTCAGCACGGAAAAAGAAATCATTGAGAAATTCAAAAAAGCATTTCCCAAGTGCCAAGATTTAAGTGAGTATAATTCGCAATTGTCAGACGCTACATAGTTTATCGTCAGTCCTCATTCGAGCCCTTGTCTCAGAGGCAGAGATTCGGATAAGGACTTTTTATGATTCTGAAGGAGCATCCCATGTCATCTTCTCAATCCTATCTTGCATATATCCTGGATCAGCTCTCCGGGCTGGAGCACATCACATGGAAAGCCATGATGGGCGAATACATTTTATACAATCGCGGTAAGATCTTCGGCGGAATCTACGACAACCGTTTTCTGGTAAAGCCCACAAAGTCCGCCTGTGCCCTGATGCCCCACGCCGTCCGGGAGCTTCCCTATGAAGGCGCAAAGGAAATGCTGCTGGTGGAAGCGGTCGAAGACCGGTCCTTTCTGGAGGCTCTTGTAAATGCCATGTATGATGATCTTCCTGCCCCGAAAAGGCGTACAAAATAGAATCTGATCAGGACCAAGGCCAGGCAGAGGATGCCTGGCCTTGGTCGATTTCATATGCGCTCCCGGAGCAGCTTTTTTCTGATACAAAAAGTTATTTGAACCGATTCTTCTTCCTGTTCGTCTTATCCTATGGAAACCGGTTTTCAGACAACAAGACAGGTGGTGAGCATGTGGAACAATTTGAAATGAATCTGGAGAAGTATCTTCCCGCTCTGGACCGATTCGTGAAGTTTCAGGTCCGAAACCGCCAGGACGCGGAGGACATCGTCCAGGAAACCTGCGCAGCAGCCTATGAAAAGCAGGACACGCTCCGGGACCCTGCCCTTTTCCAGGCATGGATCCTGCAAATCGCGCGAAACAAGTGCCTGGACTATTACAGGAAGCAGGCACGACGCATGGAGCTGCCCATCGAGGCGCTGGAGGAACGGGTCACGGACGCCGGTCTCTCCGGAAGGACTGAGCGCATGGCGGTCCGCGACACCCTCACCCGGCTTGGCAGCACGGAGGCGCAGATCCTGTATCTTTATTACTTCCGGGACCTGCCCCAGGACGAGATCGCCCGGATGCTGGCAATCCCCCTGGGAACGGTCAAAAGCCGCCTGCATTATGCAAGACAGCGCTTCCGTTCGCTCTACGCGGAAGCAAGGGAAATGAAAGGAGAAACCATTATGAAAAAACTGCCGGAAATCATGCCGGAATATACCATCATCCCGAGCAGTGCCGCCCCCTTCCCGGTCCGCTGGGAGGAGATCATGGGCTGGTTCCTGGTCCCCAAGCTGGGAGAAAAGCTCAGCTGGGCCATGTACGACTTTCCGGAGCGCAGACGCACGGAGCTGTGCGAGATGGAGGTCCTCGGACCTGCCGAGGTCCACGGGATCCGCGGTGTGGAGATTCGGAGCATGGAGTACGATCCCATGGACTGCAACTCTGCCGGCGGACAGAACCCGGTGGAGCGGCATCTCATTGCACAGCTGACAGACCGCTACTGCCGCCTGCTGGCCCACTGCGTCACGGAGGACGGCGTCCGGCGCTACAGCACATTTCTGGACGGCGACAGCTTCCTCAACAACTGGGGCTTCGGTCCCGACAACTGCGGCAACGAGGTGGAACTTCATCCCAAAGGTGACATTCTCTGGGATGGAACCCAATACCGGACTACCCGGAAGACCTTCCTGCTGGACGTGGTGGGCCGTGCTGAGGTGCGCATCTGCGGCAAGGCCTATGACTGCGTAAAGGTGGTGGACTGCTATACCTACCAGGACGGCGTCGTATCGGAGCAGTACCTGGACAAGGCGGGACGCACCATCCTCTGGCGGCGCTTCAATCGGGACGACTGGAACCAGGAGCGCTGGGGCAAACCCTGGCACGAGCTGCTGCCGGAGAACGAGCGTATCACAGTGGACGGCATGAGCTATGTCAACTGGTATGACTGCATCACGGACTATATCCTCTGAGCTCGCCTGTCGTTTTGCAGGGAAAAGGACCCGAATCCTGTTTTTATGTGTAAACCAGGACTCCGATTTGATACGACTGATTTTTTCTAAAAATATTGGTCAAAAAGGCTTTACTTTCCAGCCGGAAAGGGCTATAATAAGGTGACATAATACTAAGTATTATTATGGGGAGGGATCCAAAGTGAGTGACAACACCATCAAGTTCGTCGTCCCGGACGACCACAACGAGGAAATGAAGCAGATCCTTACATCTGTTTACCATGCCCTGAGCGAGAAAGGCTATCACCCGATCAACCAGATCGTTGGTTACATTCTCAGCGAGGACCCGACCTATATCACCAACCACAACAGCGCCCGCGCCCTGATCTGCAAGATCGACCGGGATGAGCTGCTGCAGGAACTGGTCCGGCACTATCTTTTTGACTGATCCCCCGGAAGATTATCGGAGAATCTCTTAGATTCCCCGTTGACAAGCCGGAAACAACGTGTTACAATTAGTTACAAATCAGGAGGGCTTATGGCTGATAACAAGACTTTGACTTACAAGGGTCGTCCCTTGATGCGCAAGGATAACCTGGTTTACTACGGATCCATGGCGGATGAGTACATCATCATGCTGCAGATTCTGGAATCAAAAACAGTTGGCGACGTGGAGACGGCAAGCAAGGTCTCCGTCCAGCTTCAGCGGACCGATCCCAATGTGAAATCCCGGGACCGGATCGTCAAGAAGAGTGAAAAAGACGGTTTCTACACCGCTTTGGATCTTGGCAGCGTGTGGCTGGAACGCGCACTTACGAAAAAATAAGATTTGATTGTGAGGTCCTTTACGAATGCTATCGCTGAAACGAATCCTCAAAACAGCAGCAATCACCTGCTTCACTCTGGCCTGTGTCTCTGCCGTAGCTTTTGCTGCAGAGCCTGAAACCGAAATCAAGACCGGCATCGCCACGGTTGTGGACGCCAGTTCCCTCCGCCTGCGTGAGAGCCCGGACACGAATTCCGCGATTCTGGCCTCCGCTCCTTCCGGCGACACGGTGGTCGTCATCAAGAAGGTCGGCGACTGGTACCTGGTGGACTACAACCTTCAGATCGGCTACATGCACGGCGATTATCTGGAATTCAAGTCTGTTGAGACCGTGGATCTTGGCGTTGGCCGCGTTAACTGCGCACTGGTCAATGTGCGTGCCACTCCCGGCACTGACGGCGATCTGGTGACACAGCTCAGCGAAGGCTACGAAGTGAACATCATCGGCATCAACGAGGGCTGGTACAAGGTCACCTTCGGCGATTACATCGGCTACATCCGTTCCGATCTGCTCTCCCTCTCCTCTGCCCCGGAAGAGAATTCCGCTGGTGTCGGCAGCTACGGCGGCGAGGTCTATCAGGTCGTAACCGTTTCGGTCGGTCAGGAGATCGCCACTTTCGCACAGAACTACATCGGCGTCCCCTATGTCTGGGGCGGCACCACTCCCAACGGCTTTGACTGCTCCGGTTTTGTGCAGTACGTTTACAAGCAGTACGGCTACAGCCTGTACCGCACCGCCAACCAGCAGATGGGCAACGGCTGGTCCGTTGGTTACTCCGAGCTGCTCCCCGGCGATCTGGTCTTCTTCGGAAATACATATTCCTCTTATGAGACCGCGACCCACGTTGGCATCTACATCGGCGGCGGCGACTTCGTCCATGCAGCCAGCGGCGGCGTCAAGATCACCGCTCTGGATTCTGACTACTACGCAGTCCGCTACGTCGGCGCAAGACGCATTGTGTAAAGGACAAGCAAAGCCCCGCTGAAAAGCGGGGCTTTTTCTTTGCTGAAATCGCCTCCCTGCTAAATGCAGGGAGGCGGTTTTTCTTATACCAGTTCTTCCAACGCTCGGAGCAGGTCCTCCCTGCCCGTGCCCTTTTCCGCGGAAAACGGAATGAGCCTTGTGTCCTCGCTGAGCTGAAGGGTCTCGCGGATCAGTGCCAGATTGGGCTCGATCTCGCTCTTTTTCAGCTTGTCCAGCTTATTGGCAACCACCAGGAAAGGACATCCCGTATCCCGGAACCAGGCTGCCATTGTGCAGTCGTCCTGGGTGGGCTTGTGGCGGCTGTCCACGATCAGTACGCCCAGGGTGATGCGCTCCGGGGCCTGGAAGTAGTCCTCCATAAGCTTGGCCCAGCGCTCCTTCTCACTCCGCGAGACCTTGGCATAGCCATAGCCCGGCAGGTCCACCAGCCAGAGGACTGAATCCACATCGAAGTAGTTGATATGCACCGTCTTGCCCGGTGTGGCGCCCACATAGGCCAGATTCTTCCGGCGAAGCAGGCAGTTGATGACGCTGGACTTGCCCACGTTGGAGCGTCCTGCAAAGGCCACCTGAGGTCTGGAATCCGAAAGAAAATCCTTTTTGGAGGCCGCAGAGATGGCGAACTTGACATTCTGAACGTTCATCTTACTGCCTCAGGCCTGCGCAGCCAGCGTTCTGCTCGGGCACATTGGGAAGAATAACCTCCTCTGCTCTGCCCGGCCGACGGGAGAAATCCAAGGCCGCTGAGAGCACCTCGTCCGCAGTGGAAACAGGGATGAAGTTCAGGGCGCGGCGGACCGTCTGGTCGATCTCCGGAAGGTCCCGCTCGTTCTCCTTGGGGATGATAACGGTGTGGACCCCATGCCGCAGAGCGGCCATGGTTTTTTCCTTCAATCCGCCGATGGCAAGCACCCGTCCGCGGATGGAGATCTCGCCGGTCATGGCAACATCCCGCCGAACCGGGGCGCCGGTCAGTGCGGAGACGATGGCGGTGCAGACCGTCACGCCCGCAGAGGGACCGTCCTTGGGCACTGCGCCCTCGGGGAAATGAACGTGGATATCCTTGGTCTTGTAGAAATCGGCGGGGATCTGGAGCTTGTCCGCACGGGAGCGGATATAGCTCATGGCTGCCTGGACAGATTCCTTCATCACGTTGCCCAGATTGCCGGTCAGCTCCAGCTTGCCGTTTCCTTCCATAACGTTGCACTCCACCTCCAGGGTCTCGCCGCCCACCTGGGTCCAGGCAAGGCCAGTGACAAGGCCCACAGGATCCTGATCCGGAATGGAATCAGGCAGGAAACGCCGCACGCCCAGGAAGTCCTCCAGGTTGGCTCCGGTGACCTGGACCCGTTTGGGTCCGCCCTTGGCGACCAGCTTGGCAGCTGCCCTGCGGCAAATGGTTGCCAGTTCCCGCTCCAGATTGCGCACACCGCTCTCCCGGGTATAGCAGGTGATGGTCTCCCGGATAGCGTCATCGGAGATGCGGAGCTTCAAAGCGTTGAGGCCATGCTTCTTCATCTGCTTGGGAAGCAGATGCTCCCGGGCGATGTGCAGCTTCTCCTCGTCGGTGTAGGAGCCGAGCTCGATGACCTCCATGCGGTCAAGCAGGGGTCTGGGAATGGTGTCGGTCGTGTTGGCTGTGGTAATGAACAGGCAGTCTGAAAGGTCGAAGGGAATCTCCAGATAATGATCCCGGAATGCATTGTTCTGCTCCGCGTCCAGGACCTCCAGCAGGGCCGCCGAAGGATCGCCCCGGTAGTCCGCGCCCATCTTGTCCACCTCATCGAAGAGGATCAGGGCGTTGCGGCTGCCGCAGTTGCGCACGGCGTCCATGACCCGTCCGGGCATGGCGCCGATATAAGTCTTTCTATGGCCCCGGATATCCGCTTCGTCGTGGACGCCGCCCAGGCTGATCCGTGCCAGCTTCCGGTTGAGGCAGTGGGCAATGGAGATGGCAATGGAGGTCTTTCCGACACCGGGAGGTCCCACCAGGCAGATGATCTGGCCCTTCATATCCGGCGCCAGCTTCTTCACCGCCAGGATCTCCAGAATGCGCTCCTTCACCTTTTCCAGGCCATAGTGTTCCTTATCCAGGATGCGGCGGGCGGATTCCAGATCCACACGCTCCTTGGTGGTCTTGTTCCAAGGCAGCTCCAGGACCGTATCCAGATAACTGCGGATCAGAGCAGCCTCGGAGGATCCGGAGGGCTGCTTCACCAGGCGGGAAAGCTCCTTCAGGAGCTTGTCCTGGCTCTCCTCAGAAAGATGCAGGGCGCGGATGCGCTTTTCATAGTTCTCCTGCTCGGAGAGCTCCTCCTCCCCTTCCAGCTCGGACTGAATGGCCTTGAGCTGCTCCCGGAGATAGTAGTCCCGCTGCCCCTTGTTCATGCTCTCGTGGACCTTTTCCTGCAGGTCTGCTTCCATCTGGAGAACCTCATTCTCCTGGGACAGGAGCCGGTTCGCCAGGGTCAGGCGGCGCACGGGATGGAGCTGCTCCAGAACCTTCTGCTTGTCGTTAAAGTGGATCGTGGAGTTCTGGGCAATAAAATCGGCAATATAGCCGGGATCATCGGAATTGGACAGGCGAAGCAGGCTCTCCTGCATCTGCTTGGGCGCGAGCTCCGAGAAGCGCTCGTAGAGCTGATAGCTCAATCGGATCTGGGCGGCACAGGCCGCTCCGTCCTTAGAGTATTTCTGATCCGGCAGGGACTCCACCTGGCCAGCCAGGTACGGCTCAGTCTGCGTCAGTGACAGGATCTGGCCGCGGAACACGCCCTCCACCAGAACGCGGACCACATCCCCGGGCAGCTTCAGAAGCTGCTTGATCCGGGCCGCGGTTCCCACCTTGCACAGGTCCTTGAGGCCGGGATCCGCAACGGCGATGTCCCGCTGCATGATCAGGAAGATCTCCTGATTGCCGGCCATGGCATCCTCCAACGCCCGGATGGACTTGGTCCGTCCCACGTCAAAATGCGAGACCATGCCGGGAAAAACCGTGATTCCACGCAGCGCGAGGATGGGCAGGGTCTCAGAAAGGATGATCTCATTCATGATGCTTCCTCCTTTCAGGGATAAAAGCAAAGGGGGCCATAGCGCCCCCTTTGCAAAGTGCGATTTGTGTTACGATGCGTGGCTCTCCCTGCGCAGTACCAGGGCATTTTCGCTGCCCCGGATGGCGCCCTCCGTCACAGTGACCTGCTCTATGGAGGGATCCGAAGGGATCTCATACATCAGGGGCGTCATGACGGTTTCGATGACCGCCCGCAGGCCGCGGGCGCCGATCTTGCGCTCGATGGCCAGCTGCGCAATGGCGCGCAGAGCTCCTGGTTCAAAGTTGAGCTGCACATGGTCAAGCTGGAAGAGCTGCTCATACTGTTTGCACAGGGCGTTCTTCGGCTCGGTCAGGATCCGGACCAGATCCTCCTCCGTCAGGCTCCGAAGGGATGTTATGACGGGCAGACGGCCCACCAGCTCCGGGATGATGCCGAATTTGAGCAGGTCATGGGGCTGGACCTGCTGGAACAGCTTGCCAACGTCACGCTCCGACTTGCTCTCCACCAGCGCGCCGAAGCCGATGGACGAGCGGTCCACTCGGGTCTCGATGATCTTGTCCAGGCCATCGAAGGCGCCGCCACAGATGAAGAGGATGTTGGAGGTGTCGATCTGGATGAACTCCTGCTGGGGATGCTTCCGGCCGCCCTGGGGCGGAACATTGGCCACAGTGCCCTCCACGATCTTCAGGAGGGCCTGCTGCACACCTTCGCCGGAGACGTCCCGGGTGATGGAGGTGTTTTCGCTCTTGCGGGCGATCTTATCCATCTCGTCGATATAGATGATGCCCCGCTCCGCTCTGGACACGTCGTAGTCGGCGGCCTGGAGCAGCCGCAGAAGGATGTTCTCCACATCCTCGCCCACGTAGCCAGCCTCTGTGAGGGTGGTTGCGTCTGCGATGGCAAAGGGCACATCCAGAATCTTGGCCAGAGTCTGGGCAAAGAGCGTCTTGCCGCTGCCCGTGGGGCCGATGAGCAGGATGTTGCTCTTCTGGAGCTCCACCTCGCTCTGATGCGCAAAGAAGATGCGCTTGTAATGGTTATACACCGCTACGGAGAGGGCAACCTTGGCCTCCTCCTGGCCGATGATGTAGCCATCCATATATTCTTTGATCTCTTTTGGGGTAGGGATCCGCTCGGGCGCCTGGATCTCGCTGACGGGATTGTATGCCATATCCTCCTGCAGGATCCCGTTGCAGAGATCGATGCACTCATTGCAGATATAGACATTGGGTCCCGCAATGATCCGACGCACCTGAGCTTCTCGCTTTCCGCAGAAACTGCAGCGAACGCTAGTATCCCCTCTTGCCATGGATAGCCTCCTGGTTTTTTGATTATCGTTTGGCGATGACCTTGTCGATCAGGCCGTAGTCCATCGCCTCTTGCGCGGTCATGAAATGATCCCGCTCACAGTCCGCCCAGACCTGGTCAAAGGGCTTATCCGCATTGGCGGCCAGAATCTCCGTGAGCTTCTTCTTGATATCCGCCATGCGCTGGGCCTGGATCTGGATATCCGTCGCCTGGCCCTGGGAGCCGCCGGAGGGCTGATGGATCATGATCTCCGCGTTGGGCAGCGCCATGCGCTTGCCCTTTGCGCCGGAGGAGAGCAGGAACGCGCCCATGCTGGCCGCCATGCCGATGCAGATCGTCGCAACGTCGCAGCGGATATACTGCATGGTGTCATAGATGGCCAGTCCGGCCGTCACGCTTCCGCCGGGGGAGTTGATATAGAACTGGATGTCCTTCTCCGGATCCTGAGCCTCCAGATAGAGCATCTGGGCCACGATCAGGCTTGCGGTGGTCTCATTGACCTCCTCGGAGAGCATGATGATGCGATCGTTGAGAAGGCGGGAGAAAATGTCATAGGAGCGCTCGCCGCGGCTGGTCTGCTCCACAACATACGGGACTAAACTCATAGGGGTACCTCCTTTCCCGGATAAAGCATTGTAACCTTGCTTTCGGGAAATTATTCCTCAGCCTTGGGGGCCTCCTCCGCGGGAGCCTCCTCGGTCTTCTTCTTGCGGGTGCGCTTGGGCTTCTCAGGGGCGCTCTCAGCGGGCGCCTCCTCGGGCTTCTCAGACTCGAACTTGGTGGGGATGGCAGCGTCGGTGATGAGCTTACTTGCCTTGGCATACAGACGGTCCGTGCGCAGATCCTCGGCGCTGATGGCCTCCTTGACCTTCTCCACTTCCATCTTGTAGTTCTCTGCCAGGGTGGCGTACTCGGCTTCCAGCTCCTCATCCGTGACGGTCAGGCCCTCGACCTCGGCGACCTTCTCCAGAAGCAGATCGCTTCTGACGCGGCTCTCCGCCTCGGGGCGCAGGTTCTTCTTGAAGCCGGCCTCATCGACGCCCATCATCTGCAGATACTGCTCGAACTGCATGCCCATCATCTGGACCTGGCTGCGATAGTTGTTGACCAGGTTGTCCTCCATCATCTCGATCATGCTCTCGGGGATGTCGGCAGTGATGTTTGCAGCGGCGGCGCTGACACAGGCGGCGGAGAAGGCGTTGTCCACATCCTTCTGGCGGCTTTCCGTCAGGCTGCGGCGGGTATCGGCAACCAGCTCGGCAAAGGTGTCGAACTCAGAAACATCCTTGGCAAACTCGTCGTCCTTCTCGGGCAGAATGGTCTCCTCCACGGAGTGGACGGTGCACTTGAAGGTGGCCTCTTTGCCGGCCAGTTCCTTGGCGCCGTAGTCCTCGGGGAAGGTAACGACAACATCCTTGCTCTCGCCAGCACTCAGACCAACCAGCTGATCCTCAAAGCCGGGAATGAACTGGCCGGAGCCCAGGGTCAGATCATAGTTCTCACCCTTGCCGCCGTCGAAGGGCTTGCCGTCCACATAGCCGTCAAAGTCCAGCTTCACGGTGTCACCGGTCTGGGCGGGACGCTCCACAGTCTGCACGCGGGCATTGCGCTGCACCAGGCGATCGATCTCAGCGTCCACCTCTTCGTCGGTGACTTCCACATCAAGCTTGCTGACCTCGATGCCCTTGTAGTCGCCCAGGGTGACCTCAGGATACACGTCAGTCTTGATCGTCAGTTCCAGATCGCCGTTCTCAGCAAAGTTCAGGGTATCCACAGAGGGATAGCCAACCGCCTTCAGACCCGTCTGGGTGATGGCCTCGGAATAGGCCTCGGGGAAGAGCTCGTTGACAGCCTCTTCGTAGAAGATGGTAGTACCATACATGGCCTCGATGACCTTCCGAGGCGCCTTGCCGCGGCGGAAGCCCGGTACATTGATCTGACCGCGGTTCTTCCGGTAAGCGGTTTCCAGGGCAGCGTCAAAGCGTGCCTTTTCCACTTCCAGCACCAGCGTGGCGGTGCTGCCCTGCTTCTCACAACTTTTCACATTCATTGGTTTTTCCTCCTATGTCTGCGCCGCTCCGCGCGGCAGCATTTACATTTCTAAAGAATCCAGTCTATCATAGCAGAAACGGTCCGCAATTTCCACTATTATTTTCTATTTTTCAGAGATTTTCCCCGAATCCACCCGGACCGGGGCAAAATTCACAAAGTCCGCGGAAACAAGGCGGTACTCCACCCCGTCCACACGGCCCTGGATGGCAGCCTTGTGGCTTCGTCCATGCAGATGTCCATAGTAACACGCCTGCACGCCGTAGCGAAACAGCAGCGCCTGGATCTCCGGGCAGCGATAGGTCTTATACACCGGGGGGTAGTGCAAAAAGCACAGCTTCTTCTCCGCCTCCCCTGCTGCCTTGAGACTGGTCTCCAGGCGAAGGAGCTCCCGGCGGAAGATCTTCTCGTTATGGGCGCCGTCCAGATCGTAGAACCAGCCCCGGGTCCCGCAGAGTGCCACATCCTCATAGAAAAAGCAGTTGTTGTTGAGGACCTGCATATTGGAAAAGCCGTTTTCTTCGCAGAACTTCCGGAACTTTTCCGCTGTGGACCACCAGTAGTCGTGGTTTCCCTTGACGATGAGCTTCCGGCCCGGGATTGCGTTGATAAAGGCGAAGTCCTCCCTGGCCTCCTCTAAATTCAGGGCCCAGCTCAGATCTCCCACCAGGACCGTGGTATCCTCCGGGCCGATGACCCGGAGGCCCTCTTGGAGCTTCTCCACATAGCCGTCCCAGGCGCCGCCGAACACGTCCATGGGCTTTTCTGCGCCCAGGGACAGATGCAGATCGCCGATTGCCCAGAGCGCCATTATTTCAGAAACTCCAGAACGACCTGCTCCATTTCCTGCTTCTGGCAGACGCCGTCGAAGCGGATCGGCTTCCCGGCCAGGCTTGCCAGCGGCGCAGGGGCCTTGACGCCGGTAACCTGCTCCATCTGGGAGAGGATTTCGGTTCCCTCCGCCTGCTCGGTCACATTCAGCGCGTCCAGGACGCTGGAACAGAATTTATAGGGATTGGCCGTGGAAAGAACCACGGTGAAGGTATCGTCGCCGCTCGCGGCCCGATAGTCCTCCAGAACGGACCAGGCTACCGCCGTGTGGGGATCCATCAGATAGCCCTGCTCAAACTGCTCCTGGATGGCCCGGGCCGCCCGGTTATCATCGGAGTAGCCGCAGGCAAACTGGGCCTGGAGCTTCTGCTTCAGCGTTTCAGAGACCTCATAGCGTCCCTGATCGCTGAGCGACTGCATATAGCCCCGGACCTCCTCATCGGAATCCGAGAGCAGGTACAGAAGCCGCTCCAGATTGGAGGAGATCAGAATATCCATACTGGGGGATGTGGTATGATAGAAGGGTCGATTCCGGTCATAGACGCCGGTGTGCAGGAAGTCCGTCAGGACATTGTTGGAATTGGAGGCGCAGATCAGCTTCTTCACGGGAAGGCCCATGCATTTTGCGAAGTAACCTGCCAGTATATCTCCGAAGTTGCCTGTGGGCACACAGAAATTGATCTGCTGCCCCATCTGGATGCTGCCCTGATTGAGCAGATCGCAGTAGGCAGAGATATAATAGACCACCTGAGGCAGAATGCGGCCCCAGTTGATGGAGTTGGCGGAGGACAGGAAATAGCCCCGATCATCCAGTGTCTTTCGGATGCTCTCGTCGGAGAAGATGCGCTTGACGCCGTTCTGGGTGTCGTCAAAGTTGCCCACAACGGACTCCACGCCCACATTAGCACCCTCCTGGGTGGTCATCTGGAGCTGCTGGATCTTGGAGACGCCGTCCTTGGGATAGAATACCAGGATCTTCGTCTGCTCCACGTCCCGGAAGCCCTCCAGGGCGGCCTTTCCGGTATCGCCGGAGGTGGCCACCAGAATGCAGACGGTCTTCTTCTCCCCCGTCTTGCGCAGAGACGCAGAGAGCAGATAGGGCAGCATCTGCAGCGCCATATCCTTGAAGGCGCAGGTGGGGCCGTGCCACAGCTCCAGAACCGCGGTGCTCTCATCCCGGCGCACCACAGGAGCCACAGCGGCATTGTCAAATTTTCCGGGGACCGCATAAGCCCGGGTGGTAAAGTCCCGAAGCTCCTCCTGAGAAAACTCCTCCAGGAACTGCTTCATGACCCATGCGGCCCTCTGAGGATAATCCATGGCACACAGCTCGCGCAGCATTTCGTCCGGCAGCTGAGGGAAGGAAACGGGCGTGTAGAGGCCGCCGTCCCGGGCCAGGCCCATGACGATGGCTTCCGCAGCGCTTTTGCGCAGCTGCGCGTTCCTGGTGCTTAGATATTCCATGTTTTCACAACCTTTGCGAAGTTATTGTAGTAAATGTCCGCCACGGTCTCGGCGGGGATTCCACGGGAGACAAGATAATCAGAGAGCTTGTTGTAGTCGCTCACATGGGCAAAGCCCTCGGGCAGGGTCTCGCAGCCGTCCAGATCCGCGCCTAGGCAGACGTTAGCCGCGCCGCCCAGCTGGAGGAAGTGGTCGATGTGCTGATAGACCGTCTCAAAGTCCACCTTGCCCTCGCCCAGGAACTCAGTGAAGAGGTTGATGCCCGTGACGCCGCCAGTCTGCATGATGAGCTTGAACTGATCGTCGGTCAGATTGCGCTCGTGGGGGAACACCGCGGCGGAATTGGAATGGGTGGCGATGACAGGGCCCTCGGTGATGTCGCAGATATCATAGAAGCCCTGCTCAGACAGATGGCTGGTGTCGATGAGCATGCCCATGCGCTGGGCGCGGCGGACAAACTCCCGACCAAGCTCGGTCAGACCGTTGCCGGTCTTGCAGGAGCCGGAGAGGGCGTTTTCAAAGTTCCAGGTCAGGCCGGTCATCCGAACACCCTTCTCCCAGGCGTCCTCCAGACGGCCGGGGTCGCAGCCCAGGCCCTCTGCGCCCTCGATGGAATAGAGGATGGCCACCTTCCCTTCTGCAATGGCCGCGTCGGCCTCCGCAAGGGTACGGCAGCTTTTCGCATACTGGGCATTCTCCGCAAGGACGGTCTGGAACTTCTCATAGAGTTCTTTGAAGAGGCTTGGGCCGTTCTCCTTGGCAAAGCTGCAGAAGAACGCAAAGAACTGGGCATAGCCCGGCAGCTTCAGGCCCTCTTCCAGGTTGATGTGGCTGTCGCCGTTGTACAGGCTCTTGCCACGGCTGGTCACGCCAAAAACAGTGTCGCAGTGCAGATCAATGACTTTGTAACTCATCAGAACGCATCCTCCCAATGTTTGATTGTTGGATTTATGGTTTGCGCCCCCTGTGGGGCATAAATCTCAATAACATCGAAACGGGGCTGCAGCACCGTCTCATGCTCGGCAAGATAAATAGACGCCGTTGTGCGAAGGCGCTGCTGCTTTCGCGCGTCCACAAACTCCATGGCCTCGCCGAAATGGTCATTTTTTCGCAGCTTGACCTCCGCGAAAACCAGGTACTTCCGATCCTGAACGATCAGGTCGATCTCCCCGAAGCGGCTTCGATAGTTTGCAGTCACGGGCGTATAGCCCTTCTTGCGAAGGTACTGCATGGCAACTGCCTCGCCCCAGGCTCCGGTCAGGTTCCTGCCGGGCATCTATTCCGCGCCCCGCATCTTCCCGGTCGCCGCAGCCGCCTTCTGGGCGTGGTACTTCACCAGGAAGCTCCGCCGATGGATGGGACTCTCCCCCAGTTCGTCCAGAGCGGCATAGTGCCGCTTGGTGCCGTAGCCCTTGTGGATCTCAAAGCCGTAGCCCGGATACTGCTCCGCCATTTTCTCCATATAGCGGTCCCGGGTGACCTTTGCCAGCACAGAGGCGGCAGCGATATTGGCACTGAGGCTGTCACCCTTGATGATCGTCTTGACCGGCAGTCCGAAGTCCGTCTCCCGATTGCCGTCGATCAGGGCAAGATCGGGCTTGCAGGAGAGCTGCTCCAGCGCCCGGCGCATGGCAAGGAAGGTCGCCTGGAGAATGTTCATCTCGTCGATCTCCTGCTCGCTTGCAAAGGCGATGCCATAGCTGACCGCCTGGGAAGTGATGATATCATAGAGCTCCCGGCGCTTTGCATCCGTGAGCTTTTTGGAATCGTTGAGCCCGGGGATCACCAGATCCCTCGGCAAAACCACAGCCGCGGCACAGACGGGCCCCGCAAGCGGTCCTCTGCCCGCCTCATCCACACCGGCAATCACGGACAGGCCCTGCGCAAAGAATCCTTCTTCAATTTCCCAGAGATGCTCTGCCATTTCACGCCTCCTCCGGCCATTCCAGGCTCATGCGGCCCAGTTTGCCGTTTCGGTATTCCTCCAGAAGGACCCGGGCCATCCGCTCCGTATCCACCTCGCCGCCGGAAACGAGAAACCCCCGCTTCCGCCCAGCCAGCTCCAGAAGCGCATAACCGCTGGAATCCTCCGGCTCCGAGATCTTATAGCGCTCGCAAAGAGCCGCCGGATAGCGCTCGTAGAGCAGCTCCATCAGACCGCAGGCCAAGGTCTCCAGATCCAGGATCTCATCCCGCACGGCGCCGGTATAGGCAAGGTGGGCGCCCACAGAGGGATCCTCAAACTTGGGCCACAGGATGCCGGGAGTGTCCAGCAGGAGCAGGCCCTGGTCCATGGTGACCCACTGCTTGCCCCGGGTGACGCCGGGGCGGTTCTCCGCCTTGGCGCCCTTGCGCCCGGAGACCTGATTGATAAAGGTGGATTTTCCCACATTGGGGATACCCGCCACCATGAGCTTTAAGGGTCTGCCGGACTGCCCCTTTTCCGCATAGCGCTGGAGCTTGTCAGCCAGGAGCGTCCGCACCGCTGGGACAAAATCGCTGATGCCCTTCCGGCTTTTGCAGTCCGTCTGGATCACCGCCGCGCCCTGGGATCGAAAGTGCTCCGCCCAAAGCTTTGTTGCGGCTGGATCCGCCAGATCGATGCGGTTAAGGATCACAAGACGGGGCTTCTGACCGCAGAGGACCGCCAGGTCCGGATTCCGGGAGGAGATGGGAATGCGGGCATCCAGAAGCTCACACACCGCGTCCACCAGGCGAAGATCCTCCTCCATCTGGCGCTGAGTTTTTTTCATGTGGCCGGGAAACCACTGAATATTCATCTCGTTCATGCTGCTTGTTTACTTCTCATTTCTTAGAATCGTCTTGTGCCAGAAGCCAACGGAGTCCTCCGTCTGAAATCCGGCTGCGTTGTAAAACGCCCTGCGCCAGTCATAGGAGTTCACATAGCACTTCTCCACGCCCAGTTCCCTGCAGCGACCCAGGATTCCGTGCATCATGGCGGTGCCGAAGCCCCGGTGCCGCCAGCGCTCGCGGGTGCTCACCGGCTCAATGAAGGCTGTTTTGGAACGAAGATCCACATAGACAAAGCTGTAGGCGCAGACAGGATTGGGCTCATCGGGATCCTCCGTAAGGATCAGGCACTCAAAGCTGTCCGCGTACAGGCTCGAGCCTTTTCTGGATTGGTAGGCGCTCATGCCGTTGCGATAGTCCGGGCTCTCAAGCTCCGGATGGAAACCCATGTTGCAGGCGCTCCATTTGTTCTCTTCCTCTGGGTACTCGTCCCCATAGGCCAGGCGGTACCCTTCCGGCAGGCTGACCGAGACATCGGCCAGCCGAGGATCCGCAAAGTTGTCATAGTCCTCCTCCGTCTGGCGGGTGTAGCCCGCGCTGCAAAGAAGCTCCGAGCGATGGGTCAGGCTGTCGTTGGAGATCACAAGAAAGTCGATCTTCCCTTCTTCGTCCTGCGAAAACAGAGGCAGGCAATGCACTTCTGCATAGGAGACAAGCTCCGAAAACAGCGCCTCATACTCCGGCTTCAGGCTCAGGTACACCGCATCTCCGTCCGGGAGCAGACAGCCGACGATCTGCCCCTGCTCCTCCCAGAGGAAGATATAGTCGCTGGAACGCTCGCCGCCGCCGTCCAGATACTGCTGATCCAGGCGAAAAATCAGGTCGTGAAGCCGCTCCGGCAGCCAGGAGCTCATGCGCCGGGTTTCTAAGTAACGATCTCTCAGGAAGAACTCCAGCGCCTCCAGATCCCGCTGACAATCAAATCTTCGGACTGTCATTTCATTTTACGATCCTTTCACTCTTCCGATCCGAGTAAAGGGGAACACGATAAAATGCGCCTTTCCCACGATCCGGCGGGTATCCACTGTGCCGATGGACCCAACGCGGGAATCCGCGGAGACGCCCCGGTTGTCTCCCAGGACAAAGATGCAGTCCTTGGGAACCGTGACGGGGTAGTCCAGACCATCCTGATAGTCCCGGAAAGTGGTGTAATGATAGAGCTCATATTCGTTGACATAGGGCTCGTCCAGCAGTACATCGTCCACATAGACCTTGCCCTCGGCAAAATCAATATTGACTGTCTGACCCTCCGTGGCGATGACCCGCTTGACAATGGGCTCATCCGTGTAGCTGGGCACCAGGAGCACCACTACGTCCCCGGCCTTCACTGAGCGCAGATTGAAGTTGGACTGGACAAGAAGATAATCACGCTCATGAAGCGTCGGCACCATGGAAGTGCCGGAAACGCCAACAAGGCGGATGAGAAATGTAAAACACAGGGTCACGATCACAAGGATCGTCACAAGATCATGTAAAAGCGCATAGGCCTCGCCCCCGAAGGGCTTTTTCTTCTCCTGCGCGGGCTCCTGATTGGCTTTCTCTTCCATGCTCTCACATCCTTTCCAAAGATTGCCCAATTTAGCGTTCCTATTCTATCACAAGTCACGCAAAAACGCAAAGCCTAAAGCGCAAAAAAACGAGCTGCATGAAGCAGCTCGTTTTTTTGCGGATCGGGATCAGACCTTCTCCTTGACCTTGGCAGCCTTGCCCAGGCGGGAGCGCAGGTAGTACAGCTTGGCTCTGCGGACCTTACCATGACGGACCACTTCGATCTCCACGATGTTGGGAGAGTGGACGGGGAAGACCTTCTCGCAGCCAACGTTGTAGCTGATGCGGCGGACAGTGATGGACTCGTCCAGGCCGCCATGCTTCTTGGCAATGACGGTGCCCTCGAAGACCTGGATTCTCTCACGGGAACCTTCCTTGATCTTCACATGCACGCGGACGGTGTCGCCAACGCGAATTTCGGGAAGCTCGGGCTTCATGTACTCGCTGGCAAGTACTTTCATCAGATCCATGATTGTTTTTTCCTTTCTTTCACAGGCGTTCGTTCCCACTAAAGAAGTGCCGCTGCGCCTTGCGCCGGCTGTGGCAGAGGACCACCCATAATTTTCATGCCAGAAGATTATAGCATAAGCATTCCCCAAATGCAAGAGAAATCTTTGGATTTTTCCTGGCTTTCTCCCCTATTTTCCATAGAGCCCGAACAGGATCCGATTCGCCAGGGATGCGGGCAGCAGCTTCGCTGCCACGCATGCCGCCTTGTAGGAAAGGCCGATGGCCTGAAGGGGCCTGACATGCCGCGCAAGGGCGACCTTTGCAAGATAATTGCCTGCCGCTTCGGGCGCCATGCCGCTTCGCTCATCCCGCTCCATTTTGGAAACGCTCCGCGCGATGCGTCCTTCATAGAACCGGTCCCCTTCTTCGGACTTGCGCCGGGCGTCCGTGAAGCCTGTGCGGATATCCCCGGGCATAACGGCGCAGGCCCGGATTCCAAAGGGCCGAAGTTCTGAATCCAGCGCCATGGTGAAGCTGTTGATGGCCGCCTTGGAGGCGGAATATAAGCTCTGAAACGGGATGGGTGTGAGTGCGGCCACGGAGCTGACATTCACAATGCGGCCCCCTCCCTGCGCGCGCATGGCGGGAATCACCGCCTGACAGGTTCGGACCAGGCCAAAGAAGTTCACATCGAACTGCCGCTGCAGATCCGCTTCCTGTGTGAACTCCGCAGCGCCGGAGATTCCCATGCCTGCGCAGTTCACAAGCACATCCACACGGCCCGTTTCCGCCAGGACCTGATTGACCGCGCGCAGGATGCTCTCCGGATCTGTCACATCCGCATAAAGATGCCGAAGGCCGGAACAGGCGTCATGGCGGCTCAGATCGTAGACAACGCAGCCTCGACGCTTGAGCGCAAGACCTGTCTCTCTGCCGATGCCGGAGCTTGCCCCAGTGACGATGCTGATAAGCGCTCTGTCCATGAAACCGCCTCCTTCTTTTTTTTACTCATCATAGCATTCCCATCGGTTCCGGTCAAGAGAAGGGAGAATTCCGTTGCATCTTCCCTGAAAAACGGATATAATATAGGAAAAAACTGTAAGGAGTTTCCCCATGAAAGAAAAGATCGGAATTGTGGATGTGGGCGGGGGCCTGCGGGGCATCTATGCCGCCGGAATCCTGGACCGCTGCCTGGATGAGGGGATCCGCTTCGACCTGGGCATCGGCGTCTCGGCTGGCAGCGCAAACCTGGCCTCGTTCCTCGCCGGACAGAGCCGCAGAAATTATAAGTTTTACACGGAATACGCCATGCGCAAGCAGTATATGAGCGTGCACAACTATCTGAAAAACGGCTCCTTCATCGATCTTGACTATGTATACTCCGGCCTGAGCAACTCAGACGGTGAATATCCCCTGGACTATCCGGCGATTGCTCGGAATCCCATGGAGTTCTATGTGGTGGCTGAGGAGGCGGACACCGCAACGCCCACCTATTTCACCAAGGCGGATATCCGTCAGGACTGCTACGACGTCTGCAAGGCGTCCTCCGCCATTCCCTTTGTCTGCAAGCCCTATTTCATTGACGGAAAGCCCTACTACGACGGCGCGCTGGCCGATCCTGTCCCGGTGGAAAAGGCCTTCTCCCTGGGCTGTGACCGGGTGGTGCTGATCCTGACCCTGCCTCTGGACCATGAGCGCAAGGCAGATCGGGATCTTCGCATCGCGGACCGCATCCGCAAGCGCTACCCCAAGGCTGCCATCCACCTGATGCAGCGCGCCGCCAAATACAACCGCAGCGTGAAACGGGCCAGAGAGCTGGCCCAGGAGGGCAAGGTTCTGATCCTCGCCCCGGACGACACCTGCGGCATCGGCACTCTCTCCCGGGATGTGGAAGGGCTGCAGCGCTTCTATGAAAAAGGCTACGAGGACGCAGCAAGGATTCAAGCCTTCCTTGGCTGATCGGGCATTGCTGCGAATCAAAACGGAACGGACGAAGATCCGTTCCGTTTTGTCTTGCTTCTTTTCATAAAAGATGATAAAATTGATTGTAAAATGAAACCCTTTCCGGGAGGTCTCGATTATGAATGATGTTCAGCGGCTCAAGGCTGCCATCCAGGAAAATATGGAAAAAGCCGTAGTCGGCAAGGGCGAGGTCATTGATCTGCTCCTGACTGCCCTCATTGCCCAGGGGCATGTGCTTCTGGAGGATGTACCCGGACTTGGCAAGACCACCATCGTCTCGGCTCTTGCAAAGTCCATTGACTGCTCCTTCTCCCGCATCCAGTTTACCCCGGACGTGCTGCCCGGCGACATCACCGGCTACACCATGCCCAACCTGACCACTGGGGAACGCAGCGTGGTCTTCGGCGCAGTCATGGCCCAGGTGGTGCTGGCGGATGAGATTAACCGCACCAGCCCCAAGACCCAGTCCGCGCTTCTGGAGGTTATGCAGGAAAACCAGCTGACCATCGACGGCGTCAGCTACCCCGTCCCTGCCCCCTTTATGGTTCTTGCAACCCAGAACCCGGTGAGCGCCATCGGCACCTATCCCCTGCCTGAGGCGCAGCTGGACCGCTTTCTCATGAAGATCAGCCTGGGCTACCCCACCCGGGCGGAAGAGGTGGAAATCCTGCAGCGTCACGCCTCCGGCGCGCCCCTTGCGTCCCTGCAGAGTGTTGCCAGCGCCGAGCAGATCCTCGCCGCCATTGAGGCAAGACAGAACATCGTCTGTGCAAGCCGTGTATCGGACTACATTGTCTCCATCGCCGAGGCCACCCGCTCTGACGAGCGCATCACCCTGGGTGTGAGTCCCAGAGGCTGCCTTGCCCTGATGGAGGCCTGCCGGGCCAAAGCGCTGCTGGATGGGCGGGAGTATGTGATTCCGGACGACGTGCAGGCCCTTTGCGTGCCAGTGCTGGCCCATCGGCTGGTCCTCAACAAGCAGAAGAACCTCCGGCAGGAGTCCGAGTCGGACATTCTGCGCAGCATTCTGCGGAATCTGCGGGTTCCGGGCGTCTCATGAAGCTCCAAAGGATCCTCTACTATCTGGCCATGGCGGCCAGTCTGATCGCCGGACGATACACCGGCATCCGGCTGTTCTATATTATCTTCTTCGTCCAGCTCCTGCTGCTGGGCGTGGTCGTTGTGGTCAATTACTGGACGCTGCACAGCTTCCGCTTTGTCCAGTCCCTGGATACGGACCGGGCCGTCAAGGGCGGCAGCGTCAAGCTCTCGGTGCAGATCACCAACGAAACAGCCATTCCCATGTCCCTCATGGAGATGCGCATCGCCGTGGCGGCGCCGGGGCGGATGGAGCCCTTCTCCCTCTGCGTCAGCCCCTTCTCCCAGGTGAGCTTTGATTTCCCCATCGACCTGCCCTATCGGGGCGTCTATGAGATCGGGATCCAGGAGATCCAGATCACCGACGTGTTCGGCCTGACCAGCATCACCTACGAGATGAAGCGGCTTCCCTGGTATCACATGCTGCCGCTGACGGTGGTGCCCCGGTCCCCGGCGGCGGGACGCGCCGCAGAGGTCTTCGACGAGAAGCTCTTTGGCGACACCGGTCTTTCTCCCGCCTCCTCCGGCGAGAGCATCGCCACTGCCCGGCCCTATGTCCAGGGCGACGCTCTCAAGCGGGTCAACTGGAAGGTCTCCGCCCGCTATGCTCAGCTCTTTGTGAAGCAGTACGACACCCCCATCCGGGAGAATGTGGTGATTTTGCTGGACAACAGCTCCCTGGAGCAGGAGGTGGAGCGGGGCTCCGTCTTCCTCCGGCGGAAAAAGACGGAGGAACTGGCGATTCGCACCGCGGCCTGTGCCGACACCGCCTGTGAATGCGCAACGCTGGTTGCCCGGCTGAGCCTGATGCACGGTCAGTATGCCCAGGTCCACGCCCTGGGGATCCTTGGCAGGACCGTCTCTCTGTCCGTGCCGGACGAGCGGGCCATGGATACCCTTCTGGACTGGCTTGCCAACTTGAACTTTGAACGCTTCGGTGCCATCTCCAAGGTCCTGCCGGAGTTGGCCGGACTGGGGGCCTCCCTGGTGGTCATCAGCGCGAAGCCCACGGAGGAGCTGATCCTGGCTCTGGAGGGCTGCACAGGCCTGTTTGAGTCCGTCGGCCTGATTGCCATCGGCGACGTGCCGGAACAGCACGGCCGCGTGGGCGTCATGCCCGTTCCTGTGGGATCCGACGTGCTGTCGCTGTTCTCGGAAGAGGTGAAGCAGGCATGAAAGAAGTATTCAAACGATTTCTGGACACAACCGGCAGCCTGACCATGGATATCCTCATGACCCTGCTCAGCTGCTTTGCCGTATCGGTTCTGCTCTATCACCTGACGGGTCAGGAGGTCGGCCTCTGGCAGTGCGCCGCCTACGTGCTCTGCGCCGTTGCCATCTGCGTCCTGTTTTCCCGGGAAAAGCTGACCCTTCCCCTGTCCATCGCCGTACCCTTGCTCGCGCTTCTCGGCATCGGGATCGCAGCCCTGCTCCGGGTTCCGGTTCTGCCCTATCTGGGTGGCTTCTTCGCCTGGATTCTGGACGGGATCCCCAAGGCGGATCCTTACTCCTTCGATCTGAGTCTGCATGTGGTCCGCTGCGCCATGCTGCTGCCGGTGGCTGCGCTGCTGCTGCTCTATCACCGCAGACTCTTCCTGATTACACCCATGCTTCTTCTGAGCGCCGCCATTGTGGTCTACGCCCAGTATAACGAGCTGCCGGGGCGTTATGTGCTGCTGTGTGTGCTTCTGGTGGAGTGTCTGACCGGACTCGCTACCACCACACACCGGGCTGTGCGCCGGGCGCTTCGCGGCAAGGTGATCCTTCCCGAGGCCGCCATGCGGGGCGCCGCCATGTTGTTCAGCATTCTGGTGGCTCTGCTCTCCATGCGCATTGCCCGCGCCCCGGACGGCGCTTGGACCTCCAAAATGCTGCACCAGATCACAAACGATATCTCTGATTTTGTCCAGTATCAGCTCTCCGGCGGCGGATCCTCATCCGGATTCTCCATCAGCTGGTCCGGCTTCGCGCCGGACGGCGATCAGCTGGGCGGCGACATCCATCCCGACTCCAGCATCGTGATGCGGGTCAAAACTGACACGCCCACGCTTCTCACAGGCAGCATCTATGACACCTATGACGGCGGGCGTTGGTACGACAGTCACTCCGACGGCAACTTCCGGCTGAACAGCATCCTCTGGAGCGCTCAGCAGCGAGAGGCCTTCGCCTCCTCCAACCCCCAGGGCGGGCGGATCGCCAAGCAGCGCTATGACGCCATTACCGTCCATACAGCCATGTATCTGGTGCCGGGCTTCCTGTATCAGAACTACTTTTTCTCCGGTCGTCCCGTCTCCTGGGAATTCGGAAAGGGTTGTCAGGAGGCCCACTTCAACTCCCAGGGCGAGGTGTTCATGAACGAGCCGCCCCTGAGCGGCGTCAGCTATTCCTTCCAGTCTGTGAGCTTTGATTTCTATGCTCAGGATTTCGAGCCGAGACTGATCGAACTGGAAGCGGCGACACTTAATGAAAAGGATCCGCTGTTTGAACGGATGTGCGAGGCCTACCTGGATCTGCCGGACACCCTCCCCCGCTCTGTCTATGACGCCGCGGAGGAGATTTCAGCCCAGGCACAGACCCCGGCAGAGAAGGCCTTTGCCCTTTGCAGCTGGCTTCGGGACAACTGCACCTACACCACAACTCCGGGCAGCGTCCAGCGTGGCGAGGATTTCGTGGCCCAGTTTCTGGAGTCCCGGGAGGGCTATTGCACCTACTACGCCACCGCAATGACGGTTTTAGCCCGCTGCGTGGGACTTCCGGCCCGCTATGTGACAGGCTTTGGCATGAAGCGAAATCCGGAGCCTGCCGCCAAGGGGTACGTAAACTACAATTATCTGGTCACCAATGACTGCGCCCATGCCTGGTCCGAGATCTATCTCTCCGGCATTGGCTGGGTCCCCTTTGATCCCTCCGATTTCCAGCTGAGCGAATTTGCAAGCATCCCCACCCAGGAGCATCGCGATGCTTCCGGAGGCGCAGGCGGAGCGGACAGCTCCCTGGAGGAGGCTCTGAAGGCTCTGGAGGAGGCGCAGCTTCCGGAGCTGCAGCCCGAGATAGAGCTTCCGGAGGATTCGCCGGTCCATCGAACCATCACCATTTCCTGGGAAAAGCTGCTGGTCGTGTTTGCGGTCCTGTTGCTTTTGCTCCTTCTGCTGTTTCTGCGTCTGCGTCGGCTCCGGGAACTGGACAGTGCCCTTCTGCGGCGTATCCAGCGGCGATTCCCCGGCCGCAACGACGCAGCGTATGCCCTCTATGATCGGATCCTGGATCAGCTGGGCTATCTTGGCATCGCCTTCCTTCCCGGCGAGACACTTCTTGGCTTCCAGGAGCGGCTGTGCCGCCACTTTGAGTCGGATCAGTCCCAGATTCGCGCCGCGCTGCGTGCCATCGAGCGCATGGACTACGGTCTCATCCAGCCCGAACAACGGGATCTGGAGCGGCTCTCCGCGCTGAGCGTCCGTCTGGAGCAGGCCCTTCGGGATGAACTGGGCCGCAGAACCTATTTCTGGCGGCGCGTCGTCTTCTGCTACTATCCCGGAAAGCGTCGCCGCGGAACAAGGAGACAGTAAACCCCATCAAAAAAGCCCTGACAGAACAGCTGTCAGGGCTTTTCGCGTGTCAGTAAGTTTGAAAACAACTTGATGGAAGGCTCATGCCTGGAAGACCGCTCGATTCAGAAAATCCGCCACCGCATCATGATTGTTGTCTGCCACCTGGAACTTGGCAACGGCTTTCACAGCGTCCGTGGCATTGGCAGGCGCAGCGCTCAGATCCGCCATAGCCACCATGGCCAGGTCATTGCCGTAGTCTCCGATGGCAAGGGTCCTGCGTACATCCGGCAGGATCGTGGGAAGCCGCTTCAGGGTCTCCCCCTTGTTGGTCGGCAGGAACTCAAAGTATTCCCTGCCGGAGCGCTCCACAGTCATGCCCAGCGCCAGGAAGGGCCTGGGGTCGATGGACGCCTGGACCCGGTCCACCTTGTCGCCGTCTCCATCACAGAACAGGAGCTTGAGCCAGGGCTCTGTGATCTGCTCCGGGGTGGTCATGGTCCGGTCGAACCACTCATACGCCAGATAGGGATCCCCCACCTGGTTGGGATTGGTCTCATAGATGGCCTTTTCCGTGAAGATCTGTACACAGATATCCGGCGCCACGGCCACGCCCTGGTCGATGATGGGGCGCAGGAGCGTCTTGTCCAGGGGGCACTGGTAGAGATAGCGCTTTGTATCGAAATCATACACCGCCGATCCGTTGAAGAGAATGCAGGGTGCATTCACATGAAACAGGGAACGGTAATAGTCGATGTTGTGGGGGCTTCTGCCGCTGGCAATGCCCACCTTGCCGCCCAGCTCGATGAATTTATCCATGGCATCCAGGTTGCCCTGGGTGATCTTCTTGTCATCGTTGAGCAGGGTGCCGTCCATGTCCACAAAGAGATAATCGCCTTCGTAAGGTTTCATAGGGCCTCCAGGTCACAGGTGTGAAATAAGCTCGATCAGGCCGTAGCAGATCGGCTGATGCGCCAGGTAAATCCAAAGGGAGTGCCTTCCGCAGAAGCGGAAGAAGCGAAGAATCCGCGCGTCCTTGGGCGCGCCGGGCAGCAGACTTTTCTTCTCCCGGTAAAGGGTCCTGCCCAGGACGATTCCCAGGCAAAACCAGCCCAGAAACGGCAGGAGGGGGAAATAGTCCCCCGGGTTGTAGTCCGGAGTCCGGATGCCGAAGATGAACAGGCCCGGAACGGCGAAGGTCCTTGCAAGGAGCAGATAGCCCGCAATTACGATGGCCGCGCCCAAAAGGGTCAGTGCCCAGGTGGGCAGCTTCTTTAACACAGGATAGAGCATCATGCTCACGCCCAGAAGGTGCAGCACGCCGAAGTGGATGATCAGGTCCTCCCCTGCCATGCCAAGTCTTGCCATGGCGAAGGTCACAAGGGTGATGAGCATGCCGCAGAGAAACACGATGAGGCCCCTGCGGAAGCTCCGGCTGCCAAGCGTGGCGCAGATACCGGAGAGCAGGATAAACAGCACGCCGCCGTTCTCCTGGACAAAATAGTAGGCTCTTGGCAAGCCAAGATGCAGTCCCAGAAAATAGGACAGATCAAACACGAAGTGAATGACGATGACACAGAGGATGCAGATGCCGCGGAAGGCATCCAGCTCCCAGATCCGGTCCCGCTGCATCCCTTAATCCAGTTCCGTGCCCGCCGGGAAATACAGCCAGGCATTGGGCAGATAGCGGCCGTCCACCAGGGTCTGATTGGAGCAGACCGTGATGCTTCTGCCGTTATAGTACATGATGGAGGAGCTGCCGCCGTCCAGGTTCATGGACTGGACGCAGCCGTAATCATGCAGAAGATTTGCACAGACATAAACGCTGACGCCCAGACTGCCGTTGGCGCCTCGGCCCTCCACATCCAGCATCATGATATCGCCGTTGGCGCACTGTCCCAGGATCGTCCGGGGATGGTTGCCGTTCCAGTCCGTATACTCGGAAATGACCACCTCGCCGTCCACGATGAGGGCGGGGGTGAACTCCGATGCATCCGTGGTATCGTCATGGGTATTGGAAGGCGCATCCACGATGTAGAATCGGTTGTCCTTGCGCAGCTCAATACGCTTATAACCCGGCAGCGAGTGGCGGCCCTTTGCTTCTCCGTTGCACATGGCATAGCCGATCAGCGTGCCGCCGTTGCCGGTGCCGTTGGGATCCACAAAGCCGGAGCCGGAGACACCCAGAATGGCGCCGTTTGCCTCCGCAATCGTCTTGACCGTCTGACCGTAGGATCCGATGCCGCTGGACCATCGCATGCCGACACGGCTCGGATCCTTCACAATCGCCAGAATGCCCTGCCAGCTGTTGCCCTTGACCCGGATGAGCAGCACGCCGTCCACGGCGTTGATGGCCAGCACCTGGTCTCCGTTGGTGGTGGTGATGCTGGTTCCATCCTGGTCCAGGCCGGCCTTGTCGATGTTGATGCCGGCCCAGCCGTTGTCCATGACGTCGGGGTTGGCGTCCAGGTAGTCCAGCATGGTCACGGGATCTACCTCATAGAACAGCTCGAAGAAGGCCTCCGCCCCCTCCCGGTCCTTGCGGACCCAGTAGGGCAGATTGGCATCCGAATCGGGCTGCGCGGTCTCGCCCTCCGAGGACTGTGTCTTTTCGATGATGGTGTCAATGGCGCTGGGCTTGGTGGTCTGCTGATCCTGGGTGGGAATATTCCAGGAGGAGTTCAGATCGATCTGCTGCTTGCGGCCCTCGTCGATCCGGTTGATGGTCTCCCCCACCACCCGGGCGGGAAGCAGATCCGTCGCCAGCCACTGATGGCTGAGAGTCGACAGAGCGGTCTGCACGTAGATATTGCGCCAGCGGCTGACGAACCCGTTGTTTGTATAGCAGAGGTAGAAATAGAAGCCCTCAAAAAAGGTCAGGATCGCAAAGATCGTAATCAGAAAATTGCGAAATCCATGGCGGTTTCTGGGCGTCTGCTCCACTTCCGCCCGCTTGGAAGCGCGGGAACCAAACAGAGTGACCTGAGACAAATTGAACACATCCTAAGTAATTGATCTCGCCATGCGGCGGTTTGTCACGTTTCTTCTTTTGACGTCTGCTCCGGCAAAAAGTTCTCACCGGGAAGAACTTTTTTTCGGATCAGGCGGAAGGTCTCCTTCTCGCCATGGTCCCGCAGGTACGTCAGAAGATATTCCAGCTGGGCGCGGGTGACCGGGTGGAGGTTCACGTCCTCCTTGGCCTGGAGATGGTACTCCAGCGCCGCGCCGTCGTGGTAATCCTTGCCCTTGTAGGTTTTGCAGGCAGCGATGCGGTCCATGACCATCTCCACCAGATACCTTCTGGGCATTTCCAGCGGCACATAGGTACCGGTTCCGGGAATGCAGTCCGTCCAGTACTCAAAGTGGTGCCGATTGCGGCCTTTGTGATGGATCCAGGCTGTGGAATAACCCTTCTCCCGACGCTCGGCCCAGTTGGGGCTGCGGTTGCCCTGATAATAGCGCACGCCCACCAGGAACTCCGTGGGAGAGTATTTGGACAGATCATGGGTCAGGCCCTGCCAGATGAGGCCCACACGGAAGCAGCCCAGCATGACCAGGTGCCGATGATGGGTAATGGTTCTGAAATGCCGCCAGGCCTTCAAGCCGCTGCGCCTCCGTTCCGGGACAAGAATCCACATACCCGGGTATTATAGCGCATTTTCCCCCATTCGTCCAGCCCCAAACGTCTTTTCCTGTCAGGCGTCTTTTTCCAGTTCCCGACGCAGCTTTCCCAGGGCCCGCTTTTCAATGCGGGAGACGTAGCTTCGGCTGATTCCGCATTCTTTTGCCACCTCCCGCTGAGGAAGCGCCTTGGGCTGATCGATCCCGTAGCGCAGGCGCAGAATGGTCTGCTCCTGCTCCGTCAGGCAGCGTTCCATCAGTCCCCGCAGCTGGGCCTGAAGCTGCCGGTTGGAGATATCCTCAAACAGGTCCTCCTCGGAACAGACCGTCTCCATCAGGGACAGGGCGCCGCTCTCCGCGCCGGCCTCAATGAGGTCGGATAAGGACACATCGGCGCTTCTCTTTTTCTGGGCGCGGAAGTACATGAGGATCTCATTTTCCACGCAGCGGGCGGCATAGGTGGCAAGGCGGGTACCCTTGGACTCGTCATAGGAAGAGATCCCCTTGATGAGGCCGATGGTACCGATGGAAATCAGATCGTCCTGATCCGATGCGATGGCATAGTACTTCTTCATGATATGGGCCACCAGACGCAGATTTCGCTCAATAAGCACGTTCCGGGCCTCCAGATCTCCCTGGGCCGCTCTGTGCAGATACTCCCGCTCCTCCGCCTGACTCAGAGGCTTCGGAAAGGATCCGGCGGCGCCGGAGAGACGAAGAGAATACAAAAAGACAAGCAGAACCGCAAATTGCAGCATTTAACACACCTCCCGAAAAGCCTATGCGCCCGCTGCCTGTCCGGATTCCCGCATGTTTCGCGCAGGACAAAGCCTGCACAAGATGCACATAAATATGGAAAGCGCCCCAAAAAGGGGCGCTTTTGTTATTTGTAGTGATCTTCTGCTTCGTGAAGCAGGGCAAGATACCCCGCCCTGGCCCAGTCCGGGGAGAGAAGCTCCGCCCTTGCGCCGAACATCATGACCCAGGAGTAGAACAAAGGCGAGACGGCCACCTCCGCCGAGAGGATGAAGTGATCCTCCCCGTCCGGGATCAGCATGGCGTCGGCGCCGAAGCGATCATGGACCACACCGGAAAGGCTGTTGTCAAAACGCAGCCGCACCCGGGTCACCTCTCCGGAGAACATACCGAAGACCCGATTCGTGTAGGCAGCCAGGTCCAGCTCCTTTGCGGTCCGGCTCAAAGAACGCCATCCCTCCGGCTGGATCGAGAGCATCTTATCCACGCGGTAGTGGGTGATGCCGTGTTTTTCCGTCTCTGCAATGAGGTAGTAATACTCATCATCCCAACACAGAGCAATGGGATCCGCCTCATAGGTTCCCTCCCGGAACGCCCGACTTCCGTCCGGCGCCCAGTCAAAGTAACGGAACCGGATGTGCTGGTTATCCGTGATGGCGTTCTGCAGAGCGTCCACATTATAATAGATGCTCTCATTCAGAGTCTTGCCCCGTCCGGAGACCGCGATGTTTCGGTTCAACCTTGATGCCTCCGACTGCGAGCAGAGGGTCTGGAGCTTGCTGATGAGCTCCCGGGACTTGCGCTCGGTGATAAAGCGGCTGGCCTGGACCGCGTCCACCAGGAGCTTCAGCTCCGGCAGCTCGAAGGTCCGGGAGGCCAGGGCGTAGCCACCCTTGGACTGGACGATATCCATGCCGTCCTCCCGCAGCGCATCCAGATCCGCGTAGACGCTTTTCCGCTCTGCGCTGATGCCCTGCTCCTCCAGCATTGCAAGGATCTCCGCCATGCTGACCGGATGATCCTCATCTGTCTTTTCCAATAAAAAACTGCGGATCAGGAGCAGCTTCCGCTTCTGATTCTCTGTGCGTGCCATGGTCCTCGCCTCCCTGCAGGACTATCATACCACAAAGAATGGGAAGTTGTAAATTCTTTGCAAAATTCCCTTCGGATTCATTGACGGAGCAAAGGATTCCGAGTAGAATAAAATAGAGAAAGGTCGGGGTATCATGCGTGATCCGCTTAAAATGAAATATATCCGATGGGGCTTGACGCTGTTCGCTGTTGTGGCGTCAAGCATTGTGCTTGCCATGCTCTTGTCCCATCTGTCGGTCTTTGGCAACTGGATCTCCGGGATCTATGGGGCGTTTACGCCGCTGGTCTGGGGCCTGGTCCTGGCCTATATCCTCAACCCTGTGGCAACCAGAGTTCAGAATCGCCTGTACCGTCTTTTCTCCCGGAAACACAAACCGGAGAGCGCCGAAAAAGCAGCCCTGGTGCTCAGTGTGGTCGTAGCCATCTTCCTTGCGGTTCTGGCGATCTTTGGCATCATCATGCTCATTATTCCGCAGTTGATCAGCAGCGTCCAGACCCTGATCAACAACGGTTCGGACTACTACGAAAAGGCAGAAACCTGGGTCAACCACATGCTGGAGGACCGTCCCAATCTGCAGCAATATGCGGAGACCATTCTGGATAACAGCTATGCATATCTGGAGGATTGGCTGGAGAACAAGCTTCTCCCCTCTGCCCAGTCCGTGGTAACGGCGGTGGCAACCGGCGTGTATTCCGTGGTCCGCTGGATCGTGAATTTCTTCATCGGCATCATTGTGGCGGCCTATATGCTTGCCAACAAAAAAAAGCTCCTGGCTCAGTGCCGGAAGCTGAACGCCGCCATTTGGAGCACGAAGGTGTCCAGCCGGATTCTTGAGATCGTGGCCCTTTCCAATCGGGCTTTCGGCGGTTTCATACGGGGCAAGCTCCTGGATTCCGCCATCATCGGCGTGCTGTGTTATCTGGGCGCGGTCATTTTGAAGCTCCCCTACGCCATCCTGGTTGCGGCCATCGTGGGCATCACCAACGTGATTCCCTTCTTTGGTCCTCTCATCGGCGCCATCCCCTGCGCGTTCCTGATTCTGCTGGTCAGCCCGATCAAATGTCTGTATTTCATCATCTTTATCCTGCTCCTGCAGCAGCTGGACGGACACATCATCGGGCCGCGGATCCTGGGCGACTCCATCGGTCTGTCCAGCTTCTGGATCCTGGTCTCCATTATTGTGTTCTCCGGTCTGTTCGGCTTTGCCGGCATGCTCCTCGGCGTGCCGCTGTTCGCGGTGTTCTACTCCATCATCAAGGAAGTTTCCGAGAACATTCTGCTCAAAAAGGGCCTTCCCGTGGACACGGCGGCCTACTACGAGCCCAAAGCGCTCGCTCCGACGGAACCCACGGATGAGGAACAGCCAGTTCCCTGAGTCTTCCAAAGTTTTTTCGCAAGACACCTTGACATTTCCCCTTTTTTCTTGTATCATACTTAGGCCGCGTCGAGATAAGCCTAGACGCGGCGCGATGGAGAAGTCGCGTAGCTGGCCGAGCGCGCACGATTGGAAATCGTGTATACCTCAAAAGGGTATCGAGGGTTCGAATCCCTCCTTCTCCGCCAAGCCCCAAAGCCTTGAAAACACTAGGTTTTTAAGACTTTGGGGCTTTTTCTTGTTCCGCCGTAGAAGCAAGCAAAAAAGGGGACAATCTTGTAACTACTTTTTGGCAATCGTTTCTTGCTAATCGTGTATCGGAAGTGGTAGAATACTTTTGGAGGGGAAACGATGTCAAAACAGAAACTTACAACAAAAAAAGAAGAACAGCGGAAAGAGGCACAGCGGAGAGGCGTAGAGCGCCTAGTCAATGATGAAGTATTCAGCGATATTACCATTGACTTCGCCAAAAGCAAGTTTATCCTCTACCAGATGGAGAAAGGCAACAGCAAGCAGACAATCGCCTTTTACGAGCGTTTCTTTAAGAAGTTTTACTCTTTCCTAGCAACAATGGAACTGGACGGAAGCGCCTCTGTTAGTTGGCTGACCGCCGAGCCTACGCAATTAGCCTTTGTCAGCAGTTTGGGGAATGTCAATCAGCAGACAGTCAATTCCTATCTGCGGGGCTATAGAGCCTTTGGGAACTACTGCGAGGAAGCAGGGCTAATAGACGGTTTTCATTGTCCCATTAAGGAAGTAGAGCCTCCCGCGAAAGAAGTCTATACCGATAAAGAGTTACAGAAACTTTTGGTAAAGCCTGATATTAGATACTTCAACGGTTTTCGGGATTATACCATTATCAATCTGATTCTTGCGACAGGGGCTAGAACAAATACCATCTTGAATATCAAGATAAAAGATGTAGAACTTGACGAGGGTTACATTACCTATAACACGACAAAAGCCCACAAGGTAGTCAGATTAGGACTTGAAAGAAAGTGTAAGTCTATCCTCCAAGAATACATTTCCTACTGGAGAAAGGTAGGAGATGGAGATATAACCGCCGAGGATTATCTTTTCTGTAATATCTATGGGGAACAGTTGACTAGAGGCGGTCTTTCTACAGCAATCGCAAGATACAATAGGGAACACGGGGTATACAAGACTAGCATACATCTTTTTAGACATACATTCGCTAAAAAGTGGATTACAAGCGGAGGCGATATTATTACTCTATCCAGAGTGCTTACACATAGCGAGTTAGATATGGTAAAACGGTATTCTAATCTTTATGGGTATGATGTAAAGGAAGAAATTGAAGAACATTCCGTATTAGCACAGTTAAGAACTCATAGCGGAGAAACGCTTACAACAAAGAAACGGAAAGAGAACGGGCAGGGTTAATCCCCTGCCCGCTTTTTATATAGAAAGAATTAAAGACCGTTGATAATGTCAATGAATGTTCCGCCGTCCTTCTTTTTCTTTACTGCTAACTGAGGATAGAAACGCTCACAGAAAGCAAGCCTAACTTTAGGAATGTCAATATCCGTATAAGGCTGACCGTTCAGGCGGTTGATATATTCTTTCTGATTTTCAGGATTAGAAACAATCGTCTTAAACCAATCCTTATCTTCCTCCGTGGCTACCTTTTTCATATAGGCAATCATAAAGGGCTTTGTAACTTCCGTCTTGTTCTTCGGGGTATCGGTCAAGGGATTCAGCGTGGGCTTTGCCTGTGCCATAGTGATAACCTCTTTTCTATGTAGATTGATGGAATACCGCTAATCAAAGTATAGGTCAAGAGGCAGGGCTATGTCAAGGGGCTAATCTATTGCTTTAGGGTATACCCAAACGCCATAGCGGAATCCGCCGAAAAAGTGTGTCAAATAAATTGTGTTTTTCCTATTGACATATTTCTTAAAATATGTTATCCTAATGACATAGAGAACAGAGATAGAATAAACTTCTAGAAAGTTTAGAAAGGACAGTGCTAGAAATGTTGTTAGGGTATATCAGAGTATCGACAGTAGAGCAAAACGAGGAACGGCAGACTAGAGCATTGCTTGATAGAGGGGTAGAGAAAGATAACCTTTACATTGACAAGCAAAGCGGAAAGAACGCCGACAGAGAGCAGTTAAAAGCCCTCCTAGCCTTTTGCCGAAAGGGAGATACAGTTATTACAGAGAGCATCAGCAGAATCGCAAGGAACACAAAAGACCTGCTTACCATCGTGGAAACGCTCACAAGCAAAGGCGTTGACTTTGTAAGTTTGAAAGAGTGTATCGACACTTCTACGCCGCAAGGCAAGTTTATGTTGACAGTATTCGGGGCTATGGCCGAGTTGGAGCGAGAGAGCATCCTAGAGCGCCAGAGAGAGGGCATAGCGATAGCAAAGGAGCAGGGGCTATATCAGGGACGCCAAAAGATGAAGATTGACAGAGAGCGTTTTGAGGCGATTGTAAGGGAATGGAGAGCAGACAAGATAACTGCGGTGGAGGCTATGAAGCGGTTGGAGGTCAAGCCAAATACTTTCTATCGCAGGGTAAAGGAATGGGGGCTGTAATAGCCCCCATTATTTTGTATTCGTTTGTTTTTTCTCTACAAGGGCGAATAACTCGCTAGGGCGCAAATCAAGGGCTTGCGCTATCTTACAGACTGTTTCAATGTTTGCTTTCATCGTCCCATTTTCAATCATTGTCAGGTGTGTGCGGGCTATCCCTGCCAGTCCGCTTAAAACCTCTTGGGACAGGCCTCTTTCTTTGCGTATGTCTTTAATTGCTTCTCCAAGCGCCAAGTAGTCAAACAGCACAGCACCACCCTCTTTCCTTACTACAGTGTAATGGAAAAGAAAAATTAAATTGTCTATTATGCTAGACATTTTAAAAAAAACGTGTTATACTGTTTATATCAATCTTTTGAGAGGGGCGAAGAATATGCCACAGAAAAATTCTGGAGGTAGAATAGGCCTGATAATCGTTGTTGTAATCATTATTATAGGCCTATTAGCGATGTGTTCTAGCGGAGGAGGTAGTTCTAGTTCAAGCAGTTCAAAAGGAAGAACTTGTAAATCCTGCGGTAGAACATTCACGGATAGTTCGAATACTATGAATATTGCCAAGACGGGAATGTGTAATAATTGCTACAGCAACTTCCAATGGGGACAAAAAGCACTAGGAAAATAGTAAATGATTGATTTAGAAACATTCGTCTATTTTCTCTTTATGGAGGAACAGGAACAGAATATAGAAAACCGTAGTATAGAACAAGATAGTATTTCATCAGAGGATAGTCCACCTAAAGATATAGGTCAGGCTAAGAAATCTTTTCTTCCCGTATTATAGCCCCCTTGTTCTAGACCCGCTCCCTGCTAATGCTAGAACAAGAAGTCTGTTGGGCGAAAGTGTTAAAAGTATTAGTAAGTTTTTTCAAGTATAGTAGCGGGAAATTGTTAGTATCTGTAAAAAAGATAGGTATACCGCCTCTAGCAAGACTAGAGGCGGTATATTATTTTTACCGTCTTGCTATAGTTTTCCGTAGTTGTAGAAAAGGAGTGTTTCTGTTGAACGAAAGATTGAGAAAAGAATGTAAACTTCTAAAGGTTATGTAGAATATTAGTTATAAGGAAATCGCAGAGTATCTAGAAGTCAAACAAGACAGTTTTTACTCTTGGCTAAAAGGTTATTATGACTTTGGATAGTAGAAGCAGAGAAGATTAAGAGAAATTATAGATACAATAAAGGAGTAAGAAGAATGAAAGATACTAACAATTTTTACTAGTCCCTTGCGTAGTTAGGTTATGATAACAGGTATATCATCACAGAATAGGGAACGATTATAGATACAGCCCTATAGAGTGAACTACAGCCCTATAAAAACCAGTAGTATAAACTCATTACCAAAGACGGAAAAACAGTTAAGAGGGCATTTAAGCCCCTTTATAGAGAAATCTATGGGAGAGAGTATGCCGAGGATAGGATAGCAGACCTAGAGGATGAAGAATGGCGCATTATAGACAGCAGGGGCAAGTATTACATCAGCAATCGAGGCAGGGTGAAATCTTATCAAGGGCGAGAGGCGAAACTATTGAAACCCTATAAAAATCAGCGGGGTTATCTGCGAGTAGATATAAAGTCAGGTTGTAGGCGCACATACCTAGTCCATCAGTTAGTTGCCCTTGCCTTTATCCCTAACGACAATCCCATAGAGAAAGATACGGTAGACCACATAGATGGCGACAAGACGAACAACAGCGTTGATAACCTCCGCTGGCTATCCAGAGCCGATAATATCAAGGCATACCAAGAGCAGAGAAAGGAGCAGGGCTAGAATGGCGCAGAGTGTGGAAAACCAAAAGACGATACGCATTGAAAAGGAAAAGGCGAACAAAGATAATCCTTATACCATCTACAATCTGAACGCCCTGAAATCCGCTATGCTTGACCTAAAGGGCGAGACTTTCAAACTTTGGTGTTATCTGGATAAGAACTAGAACGGCTATACATTCGCATTAAGCAAGGTAGACGCTCTAAATTGGGGTATCGGTAGCAAATCCTCTTATGACAGAGCAGTAAAGGAACTCATAGAAAAGGGCTATTTAGTCAATGTATCTGGAAATAGTTATAACTTCTATGAACTTCCAAGAGAGGAAACAATGATAATCACAGTCAATAAGTAACTGCGGCAAAGCATAAGTTAAGAGTATAGCCTATATTCTTTTTGAGAATAGGCTATACTCTTAATGACAATAGAAATAGTAAAGAATAGTAAAATAGATTACATAGGCTTTTATCTAGAAAACGTAGTTTTCCAGATAAAAGCCCACGATAGAAAGGAATGTTTGATTATGGCATTTAGTAAAGAAATGTTAGAATACTTACACGATAGCGGTCAAATGCTCGATTGGGCTTATTATTAGCAAAATGGAAAGAGCCTAGATGAAAATTACCGTGATATTGTAAATAAGAGATAGAGAAGATTTAGAGAAGAAATAGAATTATAGGAATATAAGTGCCGCCGAGAAAAAGAGATTGAAGAAGAACTAGAAAAACAATTAGAAGAAAAACTAGATAAGACATTAAACAATGTTTTAGAAGATTTACTAAAAGACTTCTAGTAATATTCTAATAAAATTAAATTATAAAAGTCATGTAATAGAAGATTACACGATTAAGAAAAGAAGTCTTGACACTTACTTTCTATCCTGTTATACTAGCATTAGAAGCAAATCTTGTGCTTACTTTTGGCACGAGAAAGCAATCACTACTATATCTGATACATCAGACTAGCAAGAAACAGGATATATCCCCTATATATTGTGTTTAGACTTTGGGAAAACCCAATAATACGATTGGAAATCGTGTATACCTCAAAAGGGTATCGAGGGTTCGAATCCCTCCTTCTCCGCCATGAAAAAAACCTGATTTGTCTACCGGACAAATCAGGTTTTTTCTTGAAATGGGCAAAGAGTATGATATAATTATATCGTTTGCTCGATATTTGAGGAGGAAAAGACATATGGAACCATTTGGCAACATTCGCATCGAAAAAATCTGGGAAGATGAATTAATCTTTGAAGTAAAACTGAGTGTTGAATCAGAGTATGTTTGTGCATGGCAGACTTGCTATTTTGATTCTGTTTCGTTCAATAAACTATGCTCTTTCATAATGGATTATTGCAAAGGCACCTGTAATAACGATTATTACGAAAGCGGACACAAGCAAGGGAACTATGGCCCCGCGTTTTCAATTCGTTTGAGCGACGACAAGGCCGGTCATATTACCATCGAAATAGATTTAGAAATCGATGATGTTGAAGACCGATCTCATAGATGCGTATGCAATGTTTACACAGAATTGGGCCTGCTTGAGCGATTTGCAAAAAGAATTCCTGCAGTTATAAACTCAAAAACTGGATTTGAAGTATCTTTGCTTGAAGAATAGTTCCTGTGTGCAGTTTTTTTAGTGTACTTTTACGCGTTCTTTCTATGGTTTGGTGTACTTTTACGCGCACTTTCACAACAAAAGGTCGGTAATTTTGATAGAATTACCGACCTTTCCTTTTTGCCCGAAAGCCCTTGATTTCAGGGCTTTTCGCTGTTCAGCCATAAAAAAGCAGCCGCTACGGAGCCATTTCCGCAGCGGCGTTTTTGCTTTTTCGGGTGTACCCGGCACCCCTCTCCCGAACAAATCGTTCTCACAGAGGGGTATTGTTCAATTTGAGGGGTATCGTTCTCACAGAGGGTAATCGTTCAATTTGACTATTTCCTACTGTTTGGTAGTAGATTGACAGTGGATTTGTATTCTGTTATAATCGGTCGCGTCAGAGAGATTATGTAATATGGGGGAATTCCCGAGTGGCCAAAGGGGACAGACTGTAAATCTGCTGACAATGATGAACCAGTGATTGTTAATGGACGTACTTATATTGATGGCGAGTTTGGCCATCATTATGCAGTAAAAAACGCGGAGAAATACCTGACAAAGACAGAGAAGAAGTGTTCACTCTGCGAAAGAAATGGCTGAATTGCTGAATTCCTGTTTGTCGGGATATTGCCAAAAACGGGATTCCCGGAGGTATTACAATGGATAACACAAATTACGAGCTCAAAAATAAGGGCCTTCACTTAGTGAAGGCAGACAAAGAAAACTTCTGGACGCTGATGGACCTTAGGGTTACAAAAGCCCAGGAAAACTTCGTGGCCTCGAACGCAGTCAGCCTGGCGCAGGCATATGATACCCTGGCTGACGGCAAATTTGTTCAGGCCTTTGGCATCTGGGATGGTGAAACTCCCGTGGGCTTCGCTATGATCGGTCACAATTCTGAAGAGTACGAAGAAATGGCTGAGGTCTATAGACATAGCTACTGCCTGTGGCGTTTCATGATCGATCAGCGATATCAAAAACGCGGCTACGGCAGGGATGCTCTTAAGCTCCTGCTGGACTACATCCGCAGCTTTCCTGACGGAAAGGAAGCGCTTTGGAGCACTTCCTGGGAGCCCGATAATAAGGTTGCTGCGAAGCTGTATCACGATTTCGGCTTTATAGAAAACGGCGAGATGGATGGAGATGAGATCGTTGCCGTTTTGGAACTCTAAAACAGTTCGCCAAATTCCAGTTTGTTGGGACGGCCCTTTCGTTCGCTTTGAACCTCCTCTGGATTTTGACCCCCCCTCGGACCCGTTTGAACACCCCTAAAGGGCAAGTGAACCCCCCTCTCCGGTTAATTCTATCAAAACACGATACCTTTTCCAACAATCCCCCGGGAAGTATCAAGCTTTCCGGGGTTTTTTGTTTTCTTTGGCATTGTAGCTGCCGGGTCTTTTGACGGATTCTCCCATTTATGCTATTATATTTCAAAAAGCATCATGATCATTGGTCTTTACGAAGGGAGGAATGCTTATGAAAAAGTGGTATGATGAAGAATATGAATTCAAGATTGAAGTGACCGGTTTTCTGCGCGGCGACCATACCGAACGGTATTGCCGCAACGGAGAAGAGATCGGCGATTGCTACACCTGCACATACGGCTGCCCTGTAAATAAAGATGGGTACGGGATTTGTTCCAAGACGATGATGCTGCTGTTTCCGATCATGGAAGCGGTCAGAAGCGGCGGCGATCTTGAGAATCTGGGCGGTGATGGCAAATACAGCAAAACGATCGTCTGCCCGGATGGCTGTGTTGTTTTCAAACTTACGGCAACGCCTTTGGGAAATCCGAATTTCTTCAAAGGAGCGTTTTGGAAGGAACCTTAACCAGAAAAGACGATCCATCTGCATAATTCGCCCAGATCCGGCCAAGCTAACCCGGGAGGCGATGGGATGAAGGCGACACTTCGAAGCGCGATGGCCGGCGCCGCTGCTGGTGCGATCAACGGGCTCTTTGGGGCGGGAGGCGGCATGGTGCTCATTCCCCTGCTGACAAAGCTCTGCGCGCTGGAGGATCGAAAGGCCTTTGCCACGGCCATTTCCATCATTCTGCCTCTGTGCATGGTTTCTCTTTTCGTCTATCAGCGCCAGGGAGATCTGGACCTTTCCGGGGCGCTCCCCTATCTGGCAGGCGGACTGCTTGGAGGAACCTTGGGCGGCAAGCTCTATCAAAAAATCCAGGTGATCTGGCTGCACCGGCTGCTGGGCCTTCTGATCCTGTACGGCGGTGGGAGGATGCTTCTGGGATGAAGATTCTGCTTGCGATCCTGGCGGGGCTGCTCTGCGGCGTCCTCTCCGGCTTCGGCATCGGCGGCGGGACCCTTCTGGTCCTGTGGCTGACCCTCTGCGCCGGACTGGAGCAGCGCGCGGCCCAGGGCGTCAATCTGCTCTTTTTTCTTCCGACAGCTGCCTCCGCCCTGGTCCTGCACGCGAAAAACCGCTTCATCTCCTGGAAAACGACGATCCCTGCCGCGCTTTGCGGCTGTGTCACCGCTGCCCTTGGCGCCTGGGCTGCTGCAAATATGGAGCTGGGAATCCTTCGCAAGCTCTTTGGGGCGTTTTTAATCGGAATCGCCATTCTGGAGCTTCGCAAAAAAGATTCTTCCACCGGCTCTCATGAAACGAAACAACGTAAAAACTGACGTCACCTTCCGGTGGCGTCAGTTTTTCCTTGATCCAGGGCTATCTACTCTCTCTTGCGCCGGAGACGATGCTGTAATAGGCGTTTGCGGTTGCCCGGTAGACAAGCGCATAGAACAGCGCGTACAGGGCCACGCTGACCAGCGCCGTTGCAATGAGCAAGGGCAAGTTGTTGATCTGGAACAGCAGCAGCATCTTGCGCAGCATGGGGAAAGCAAAGGCCAGATGGAGCACCGCCAGACCCAGGGGCACAAAGAACACCGTGCGCATCTGAGAGTTGATGCTTCTGCGGATCTCGCTGCGGGTCATGCCTACGTTCTGCATGATCCCGAAGCGTGCCTGATCCTCATAACCCTCACAGACCTGCTTGTAATAGATGATCAGCACCGCCGCCACCAGGAACACGACGGAGAGCAAAATGCCCAGGAAAAACAGGCCGCCGTAGCTTGCGAACAATTCTGTACGCTCATCCGCCTGACAGGAGGTCATCAGGAAGTCAAGCGGAAAGTCCTCCAGGTTGAGCAAAAGGTCTTCCAGATCAGCGCGCAGCTGGCTCTGCGCCTCTGAAGCGGCGTCTGAATCGAAGCTGTAGTGCCAGGTGAGACGCGCGTAATCCTCCTGCTCTTTCTGCGCGCGGGTGATTTCCAGGTCCCGCTCCGCCAGGTCCGGCACCACCAGGGTAATGGTCACGACCTGCCCCATATCATAGGGAATCCGGGCCGGGTTCTCCTTCAGCACTTCCCGGATGGCGTAGGGCTGCTCTCCGACCTTCAAGGAAGAATTAGAAAACGCCGAATTGTCACAGTACATCAATGCCTCCCCTGCATCCAGGGCCACATCTTTGCCATAGGTGGCATTGTAGCCTGGCAAGTCCATGAGAAGCAGCAGACAATCGGGATAACCGGCCTCCCGGGCATCGTAGATTTCATCCTGATTCACAGGAATGTATCCATCCACCAGCACGGAGGGCAGGCTGCTGCGGTGATACTCCTGCACGTTGGAAATGCTTCCAGCCGCCTCGGCAGCAGGCTGCACAAGCTCGTGAAGGCGCTGGGCGTACACATCCTCCTCCCCCGGTGAGAGAACATAGCTCACTTCCAGGGTGATATCATAAGGCTGCGCAGCGCGCAGGGCATCCTCCTCGCCGAAGTACATGCAGGCGGTTACGGAGATCATCACCAGCACCATGGTCACAAGGATGCAGATGGAGGCAAGACCCGCGCCGTTGCGCTTCATCCGATAGGCCATGCTGGAAACAGAGACGAAGTGCTCCGGCTTGTAATAGTAGCGCTTGGAGCGCTGGAGAATCCTGCACAGCAGCACGGATCCGGCGATGAGCAGCAGATAGGTGGCAAGAATGACCATGATGACTGCAATGAAGAACCAGTTCATGGCCGCCAACGGGTCCTGAATGGACACGGCAATCCAGTATGCGGCACCCAGCAGCAGCGCGCCGCCCAGCCCCAGGACCCAGTTGGCCTTGGGCGGCTTCTCACCGGTACTCTCGCTTCGCATCAGATCCACCGGCTTGGCCTTCGCCACCTGGATAAGCTGAAAGATCAATAGCAGGGCGAAAATGAGGGCAAACACGCCCAGGGTGATCCCAATGGATTCCAAGGGGATCTGAAATGTGAAATCCACCTTGCCATGGATCAGATTCAGCAGAACCAACTCCGCAAGCTTGGAGAACGCGATTCCGGCCAGAAGACCCACAGCGGAAGAAATCAGGAAGGTCAGAACCGTCTCCCAGATCAGGATGCGGCCCAGGTTGAACTTGCCCATGCCCAGGATGTTGTAAAGGCCGAACTCCCGTTTCCGGCGTCGGATCAGGAACGATCCGGCATAGAACAGAAAGATGGCTGCGAACAGGGCAAGCACCGCAAAGCCGAAGCCCAGGACTGTGGTTGCCGTGCGTCCCCCAGGCATCTGATAGAGGGGTTTTGAATGGGAAAGAGCCAGGTCGATGTAGACAACCGCCACCATCAGAATGGCAGAGAGCAGATAAGGCAGGTAGAGCCGGCGATTGTTTCGAATGCCCGTCCAGGCAAGGCGTGCATAAAAGCCTCGCTTCATACGGCCTCACCGCCTGTCGTCAGGATGGTCAGAGCGTCGGAGATTCTGGCATAGAGCTGCTCATTCGTCGCCTCGCCCCGATAGAGCTGGTGGAACACCTCGCCGTCCTTGATGAACAGGACCCGGGAGGCATGGCTTGCCGCCTTGACGGAGTGTGTCACCATGAGGATGGTCTGGCCTTCCCGGTTGAGCTCCGCAAAGAGGCGAAGAAGCTCGTCCGTCGCCTTGGAATCCAGAGCGCCCGTGGGCTCGTCCGCCAAAAGGATCTGAGGCCCGGTAATGATGGCTCTTGCCACCGCGCCCCGCTGCTTCTGGCCGCCGGAGAGCTCATAGGGGTACTTTTTCAAAAGCTCCGACAGGCCCAGCTGCCGGGCAATGGGCTCAATTCTGCGGGCCATTTCCGCATGGCTCTCGCCTGAGAGAACCAGGGGCAGATAGATATTGTCCTCCAGGGAAAAGGTGTCCAGCAGATTGAACTCCTGGAACACGAAGCCCAGGTTCTCCCGGCGAAACAGCGCAAGCTCAGAGTCCTTGATCTGGCTCAGATCCCGCCCGTTCAGCAGAACCTGTCCCGCTGTGGGTCGATCCAGGGCGGCCAGCAGGTTCAGAAGGGTGGTCTTGCCGGAGCCGGACTCCCCCATGATCGCCACATATTCTCCCTGCTCCACACTGAAGTTCACATTTCGCAGGGCCTCCACACTGGAGCCGCCGAAGCGGGTGGTATAGACCTTTTTCAGGCCGGAAACCTCCAAAAGGCTCATAACGGATTCCTCCTTTGTTTTTTCTTAACTCATTGTAACAGACGATCCCATGGGATTCCATGGGATCGTCTTACAGTTTGGGCTTCAAATCCAACAGTTTTGTCACATTTATTCGTAGCTTCGCTCCTGCGTGGAAAGGTCCAGATAGACCGCCGTCCCCTGCCCCAGACGGGAGGTGATCCAGATGCGGTGACCCAGTCCCATGCAGATCCTCCGGCAGAGATAAAGGCCCAGTCCGCTGGCCTTCTGATCCGCGCGGCCATTGTAGCCGGTGTAGCCCTTTTCAAACACCCGGGGCAGATCCTCCGGGGCAATGCCAATGCCCGTATCCCGGATGCACAGAACTGTTTCTCCCTCCAGCGTGACCGAAATGGAGCCGGTTCTTGTGTATTTGAGCGCGTTGGAGAGCAGCTGTTCGATCACAAAACGAAGCCACTTTCGGTCTGTCAGAACCTGAGTCTCTGCAGGCTCATAGCACAGCTTCAGGCGCCTTGCGATGAACTCTCCGGAGAAGCGCCGCAGCGCGGGCCGCAGGATCTCATCCAGATCACAGCGCTCCAGAACATAGTCAGAGCTCTCCGCGTCCAGGCGCTGATAGGCCATGACCATCTCCACATACTGCTCCACCCTTCCCAGCTCCGCCTGAAGGGTCCGGGCCAGGGCGGAGTCCTCCCCCTGCAGGCGCAGGTTCATGGCGGCGATGGGCGTCTTGATCTGGTGCGCCCAGGCGGCGTAATAATCCATCTGGTCAGAATCGCGGGTGCGCATCTGGGTCTCAGTCTGGCGGGACCGGTCCAGGAGGTCCCGGATCAGCCGCTGATAGGCAGACTCCATCGGGCTTTGCGCCTGCGGCAGCTGGCCTTCCTGGAGCGATTCTGCCCGAAGAAGCCCAAGGGCGTGCAGTCTTTCCCGCTGGTGGAAAAAGTCCCAGAGAAGCGACAGAAGCACGAGCAGTGCGCACAGCGCGCAGGGATAGGCCACGGCTTTCAGGCTCAGATGGAACAGGGCAAAGGTGACGAAAAACGCCGCCGCGCAGAGCAGGCACAGGACAAGGGGCAGCCTCCTTGCCCGAAGATAAGCGGAAATCAGCATATTCCCTCCTAAGCCAGATAATACCCGACGCCAAATTTGGTGCGGATCACATCTTCAAGTCCGGCAGACGAGAGCTTCCTGCGCAGTCTTCCCACGTTGACGGAAAGGGTGTTCTCATCCACGAAGCTGTCTGTCTCCCACAGGGCCTGCATCAGCTTTTCCCGGCTGACGATCTTGTCCCGGTTCTGCAGCAGAACCAGCAGAATGCGATACTCATTCTTGCTCAGCTCCAGGCTGACGCCGTTCACGCTGACCGAGCCGTCGGCAGCCGAGAGGCGCAGGCCACGATGCTCCAGATTCGGCGCCGCGGTGAAATCGTAGCTCCGGCGAAGCAAGGCGTTCATCTTGGCAAAGAGCAACTCCAGGTCGAAGGGCTTGGCGAGAAAGTCGTCCGCGCCCATATCCATGGCCATGATCATATTCAGATTGTCCGCGGCGGAGGAGAGAAAGAGAATGGGCGTCTGGCTCTCCGCGCGGATCTTTCGGCACCAGTGATAGCCATTGAAGAACGGAAGCGCGATGTCCATGATCACCAGATGGGGCGCAAGGGCGCGAAACTCTGAAAGCACGTCATGGAAGTCCTCGATCACGTGGGGCTCCAGCTCCCAGACGCCTGCGCGCTCGGCGATGGCCGAAGCGATGCCCGGGTCGTCCTCCACGATCAGAATGCGGTACATAGGCAGACCTCCCTGTTTGTGATAAAATCAGCATAACAGATCTTTTTCTTTTGCGCAACTTAAGAGATATGAAGAATTGCTTCGTTTAACAGGTGAAGGACCTAAACAGGAAAGGAGCGCTGCCATGGACACAGGTGCAAGAAACTACCAGCTGTTTCTCTCCGGCGACGATGAGGCAATGGTTGATATCATCCGGGACTATCAGGACGGGCTGATTCTGTTTCTAAACCGGTACACGGGGAACATCTCCGAAGCGGAAGAGCTGGCGGAGGACACCTTTTTCCGTTTGGTGACCAAGAAGCCCCGTTTCTCGCCCCGATACAGCTTCAAAACCTGGCTCTACACCATCGCCCGGAACCTGGCGGTGAGTCATCTGCGGCGCCGGGCGCGGCAGGGAACGCTGAACGAGCAGGTCCAGGATCCCCAGGCCGAGGAGGCGCTGGAGCAGAAGGTCTATCTGGAGGAGCGAAGCCAGATCCTCTACAAGGCCCTGGGCCACCTCCGGCCGGACTACTGCGAGGTGCTGAGTCTGAAGTACCTGGAGGAGCTGGACAACAAACAAGTTGCGAAAATAATGGGAAAAAGCTGCCGTCAGGTGGAGAACCTGGCCTATCAGGCCAAACGGGCTCTGCGGGCAGTTCTGGAACAGGAGGGCATTCATGCGGGATTATCGTGAAATGGCAAGCCGGGTCTTTGCCCGGCGGGATGAATATCTGAAAAAAAAGAAGCGGCTGCGTCGGGGCGCGATGCTCGGCGCCGGGTGCCTTGCCCTGGCGATCCTGGCAGGCAGCAGCATCTGGCTGCTTCGGCCTCCAGAGGTGTTCAGTCAGGCTCCAGCTGTGCTGCAGGCGCCGCAACTGGATCCCGCTCCCACGAGCGAGGAAGCGGAGCAGGTAATGACGCCGCGCCATGAGCGCGAGCAGGGAGCGGATCCGACAGACGCGCCGCCCGACATCGTACCGGAGGAGGCTGCCCCGGAACCAGACGAACCTCCCGAGGTCGAATGGCAGGATCCGCAGCCGGAAGCCCAGGAGGAAGGTGATCCGGAGCTCTGCCAGCTTCCCCCCGCCACAAAGCAGAAGGACCCGGACCAAGGCGAGATCGTGGACGTAGGCCCGCCTCGCTGGGAGGATGCGCCCGCTCAGCAGGACCCCGGCGAACTCAGCGCCACACCCACTGTTGAAGCAGATTGGGATTATCGGTTCTACGCCGGGTCCTACTACGACGAGGACGGTCAGTTCGTGGTCCTGCTGACGGAGAACACAGAGGAAAACCAGGAGAAGGTTTGCGCGCTGCATCATTTTGACAAAAGCAGCACCGTATTCAAAACCGCGGAGTTTGAGCTTGGTTTCCTATCCGCGCTCCTGAAAGAGATTTCGGAGCGGATGGCTGCGGGAGAACTTCCCTTTGTTGTGAGCTGCTGGATCGATGAGACACAGAACCGTGTTGTCGCCCAGGTCACCACCGAGGACGAAGGCCTGCTCCAGAGCCTGTATGAGATGGACAGAGGCGTCGGCGCGCTGGTCATCGTCCAGGACGAAGCTCCTGCTGCATTTGAGTGAAGAATCCGCCAAGGACACGCCTTTGCGTTGACAAAATGGGCATAATCCACTATAATAAAGGCCGCAACAGGGAGTAGCCGGCGCGATGAGCGCTTACCTGGTCGTCAGTACGGTCTTATGACCCGGCCTTGTAACGAAGTGGCGAGACTTTGCCGAACCATCGGCAAAGTCTCTTTTTATGCGGACTCTGTCGAAAAACGTGGAAAAAGGACGTGGATAACATGGTCACTGCTGCCATTATTTTCGTGCTCATGTATGTGGGGATGCTGGTCTTCTCCAAGTGGCGAGTCTGGTTCGCCGTGGGCGGCGCTGTCGCCATGCTTGTTTTCGGGGTACTGCCCCTGAGCAAGCTGCCCGGCGCCATCAACTGGAATGTCATTATGATGATCGCCGGCACCATGGGTATCGTCAGTTTGTTCATTGAGACAGGCATGCCGGCCCGGCTTTCTGACCTGCTTCTGAAAAAGGTGTCCAATGTGTGCTGGGCTGTGGTGGCACTCTCCGCCTTCTCCGGCATCGTCTCCGCCTTTGTGGACAATGTGGCAACCGTGCTGATGGTGGCCCCTGTGGGCATCGCCATCAGCAAGAAGCTGAAAATCAATCCGGTCCCCGTTATCATTGCCATCGCCGTGTCCTCCAATCTGCAGGGCGCGGCCACCCTGGTGGGCGACACCACCAGCATCCTGCTGGGCGGCTACGCGGGCATGAGCTTCGTGGACTTCATCTTCTGGCACGGCCGTCCCTCCATCTTCTGGGCTGTGGAGCTGGGCGCCTTGGGCACCCTGGTGATCCTCTGGTTCCTGTTCCGCAAGGAAAAGGCGCCCATTGTTTCCGATCGCATGACCGAAGTGACAGACTACATGCCGAGCTATCTGATGGTGGGCGTGGTGCTGCTGCTGATCCTGGCCTCCTTCTTTGAGATTCCCTATGTGGACAGCGTCAAGAATGGCCTGATCTGCATGATCCTCTGCATCTTCGGCGTCGCATGGAGCTGCGCCAAGAAAAAGAATCTGGATCCCCTGAAGCTTGTCGCCAAGGAGATGGACTATCAGACCCTGGCCATGCTCTGCGGCCTGTTCGTGGTGGTGGCCTCCATCACCGAGGCCGGCATCATCGACCTGGTGGCAAGCTGGTTTGCCAGAATCGGCGGCGGCAGCTACTTTGGTCTGTATACCCTCATTGTGTTCGCTTCCGTTGCCATCTCCGCCTTTGTGGATAACATCCCCTATGTGGCTGCCATGCTGCCTGTGGTTCAGTCCATCGCCCTGAAGCTGGGCATTGATCCCATCTGCCTGTACTTTGGTCTGCTCTCCGGCGCGACCCTGGGCGGCAATATCACCCCCTTCGGCGCGTCAGCAAACGTGGCAGGCATCGGCATTCTGCGCAAGGAGGGCTATGCGGTGAAGAATTCTGACTTCTTCCGCATCGGGATCCCCTTCACCTTCACTGCTGTGCTCATCGGCTACGTCTTCATCTGGCTGGTCTGGTCCAGGGCATAAGCAGGACAAGTGGGATAGAAAACAGGCGTGACCATCGGTCACGCCTGTTTTTTTGCTTACTGAAACAGAGACGCTTCGTAAAAAAGTGCCTCCTTTGCAGTTCTTTCTTACAGTTCCACCGTCACGTCCTGGAGACGGCGCTTGGGGACATAGTGCACGTCGTTCCCGTCCCGGTAGTATTTCAGGCTTTCGCCCTCCCCGACTTCCGTCAGGACAATGGTCTCATCCGGCTTGCCGAAGGCCACGATGAGCATGGGCTGAAGCTTCTCCGGCAGCTCCAGGGTCGCATGAACCCGCTCGGGGCTGAAGTTGCCGATCATGATGCCGCCCAGACCCGCCTCCGTGGCGGCAAGCAGCATGGTCTGCGCAACAGCACCCAGATCCCGGGTATAGCGGCCCAGGTCCGGATCCCATTCGGTATTCTGGCAGATGATGACAAACGCCGTGGGACACTTGCCCGGATGGGGCAGCTTCATCTGCGGCAGGGCTCTGGCCCAGCCAGTCAGTGGCTGGATGCGGTCCACATCCTCCTTCTTCCAGGCAAGCACATATTGGAAGGGCTGGCCGTTGACGCTGGAGGGCGCAAAGCGGGCGCAGTCCACAAATTCCAGCAGTTCTTCCTTGCTGATGCGGCGGGTTTCGTCATAGCCCCGCCAGCTGCGGCTCTTTCGAACCAGATCTTTCATCATGGGAGTTCTCCCCTTTTTCTTGGAATGCTGGTATTTTACCACAGGGAGGCTGGTTTGCATAGAAGCTTTTCATGGACTTTTTGCAGAAAAAGGATTATACTAAGGAAAAAATCAATCCAATTGGAGGATGCATATGAATCCGGAACGGTTTCAGGACTATACGGCGCGGCTGGTTTCCAGCTGCTCCAGAATCATCATCGGCAAGGAGGAGGCCATCCGGCAGGTGGTGGTCTCGTTTCTGGCGGGCGGCCATGTGCTTTTAGAGGATCTGCCCGGCACAGGCAAGACCATGCTTCTGCGCGCCTTCGCCAAATCCATCGGCGGCCAGTTTCGCCGTATTCAGTTCACCCCGGACCTGCTGCCCTCGGATCTGACGGGCATCAACTTCTATAACCAGCGGGAAGGGCGCTTTGAGTTCCGTCAAGGTCCTCTCTTTGCCAACGTGGTTCTGGCCGACGAGATCAACCGGGCAACGCCCCGGACCCAGTCTGCCCTTCTGGAGTGCATGGAGGAGAAGCAGATCACGGTGGATGGCGTGAGCTATCCCGTGGCGCGGCCCTTCCTGGTCATGGCCACCCAGAACCCCATCGAATCCTATGGCACCTTCCCCCTGCCCGAGGCCCAGGTGGACCGCTTTTTCATGCGGCTGAGCCTGGGATATCTGAACAGGGAGCAGGAGCTGTCGGTCCTCTCCCGCCCCGCCTCCAGTGTGCTTCTTGAGGATCTGGAGCCCGTTGTCACCCTGGAGGAGACAGAGGCGCTTGCCCGGGAAGCGGCCCAGGTCCAGGTAGGCCCGGATGTTGCGGGCTATCTCATGGACATCATTCAGGCGACCCGCTCGGACCGGAGCCTGGCCGCAGGCGTCTCCACCCGCGGCGCGCTGGCCCTGTATCGGGCCAGCCAGATCACCGCTGCCATGGAAGGCCGGGACTATGTGATCCCGGAGGATGTGAAGCGAGAGGCTCTGCCGGTACTGGGCCACCGGATCAGCTCCGGAACAGGCAGCCGGGCAGACGCGGAAGCGTATCTGCAGGAGATCCTGGACACAGTGGACGTGCCTCTGGAGCAGTTATGATCTGGGCATTTCTTGTTGTACTGCTTGTCTGCGTGCTTCTGCTTCAGCGCAGAAGCGCCGGCTCTTCGCTCAGTCGGGTGCGCTACGAATCCGCCTGCGACAAGGTCCTGGCCGAGCCAGATCAGACCATCTGCCTGACCACCACCGTGCGGAATATCAGCAGGCTTCCCGTTCTTTATCTCAGCCTGCTGGAGTACCTGCCCGGACAGCTGAACGCACAAGAGGATCCCGCATGGTGCAGGAAGCACTTAAAGCGGCACTATGATGAGCTGAGCTGCGATACCCGGCTGTTTCTGCTTCCCCATCGACGCTATGAGAAGCGCTTTCGCTTCTCGCTCCCGGAACGGGGCGCCTATCCCCTTGGGAAATACTATCTGGATACCGGCGATTTTCTGGGCGCCAAAAGCAGCTATCGGGACGGCCAGATCGGCCAGACCGTGGTCATCATGCCCAGGCGCGCCGCAAACCATGAAGCCATCCGGACCCTGGGCGGTTTTCTGGGGGAGATCTCCGTGCGGCGCTTTCTCCACGAGGATCCGGTGCTCACCGTGGGCGTGTGGGACTACACTGGTCACGAGCCCATGAAGCAGATCTCCTGGAAGCAGACCGCGCGGCTCGGCAAGCTCCAGGTGAAGGAATATGACTACACCGTGGACGCCAACGTGACCGTACTGCTCAACATGGACCGTGGGTCGGAGGCGGATTTGGAGACCTGCTTTCAGCTGACCAGAAGCGTCTGCGAGGAGCTGGAGCGGCGGCGCATCCCCTATGAATTTTACACAAATGGCGATCTGAAAACGCCCCACGGACGCCTGTCCTATCTGGCGGAGGGGCTGGGCTCCCAGCATCTGCGCACCATTCTCTATGCGCTGGGACAGTCCCGCTGTCAGGGACTGGGCAGCCTGGAGGCCCTTGTCAGACGCTGCCTGGGAACAAGGAAGCGGAGCCGGGGCTATATTCTCATCTCCGCTCCCCTGTCCGAGCACGATCATCCCAGTCTTTCCGCCCTGGCGCAGGCCTCGGATGTAGCGCCCTGTCTGCTGTATGGCCGGGGTGAGGATTTCTGCACAGGAGGTGACAAGTCATGAGCCTCGTCATTGCCGCTCTGACCATGGCCAACCTCTGCCTGTATTTTGCAGTCCTCTGCCTGACGCCCTACTGGCCTTTGAATCTCTGGCTCACTCTGGGCATAATCCTGACGCTCAGCGCCTCCTGCGGTCTTGCCTGCCTTGCGCGAAAAAAGACGGCGCTCCGGCTTGCTTGCTGTGCCATTCCGCTCCTGGCCCTGCTGTTTGCGCGAACAACGGTCCAGCTGCTCTGGATAGCTCCTGCGGTGGTCTATGCGGAGCTGATGATCCTGTCTTCTCACTTCTCCGTGTCCTACTGGTCCTATCGGCTTCACTATCTCTGGTCCTCCTGTGTGATGCTGGCCCTGCTTGTAGTTGGACTTGTGGCGGAGACCCCCATGAGCCGGAGCTTCCCGCTGGCCCTGAGCGCCCTGATTCTGGGCTGCTTCACGCTGCGGCAGCTTCGCTTCGGCGCCGAGACTCCGCTGACGCAGAAGGCCCTGGAGCTTGCCTCCCTCGCGGTGGTCCCGGCAGCCGTCGGTCTCATCGCCGGCCTGGTGGGCTACGGCCGCGTTGCCATGCGCTGGCTTCTGGAATGGGTCTTCTACCCCATCTTCTGGCTGGTTCAGAAAGGCGTGGAGGCCCTCATTGCCCTGTTCGGCCAGGTCCAGGCACCGCCGGAACCTCTGGAGCCGGTGACGGAAGAACCCTTCGTCATGCCCGAGGAGATCATCATTCCGGAGGAGCATGAAGTTCTTCCCACCCAGCCCGTTGTCCGACGCGATCTGCGCTGGCTTGTCCGGCTTGTGCTGATTCTGGCTGCGGCAGCGCTGGTCACCTATCTCATCTTGCGTTTCTACCGCTATCTGAAAAACCACGCCGGAGAGGAATCGAAAGAGGAACCCCGGATCACCTCCCAGGCAGAACAGCCCCTTCCCCGCTCCGGGGAGGCTCTGAGCAATCGCCGCAGGCTCCGGCGGATCTATGGCAGATACCTTCGGCTTCTGCAGAAACGGGGCTTTGTCCGTCGGGGACACGATACCAGCCTTGAAATCCTGGAGCACTCCCAGGACTTGGCCCCGGAGGCCTCCGCTGAGGCGCTGCGGGCGCTCTACATCCAGGCGCGCTACAGCGCGGGGCCTGTCTCCTCCCAGCAGGTTCAGGAGGCCCGGCGGCTTTTGCGGCAGCTTCGGGAATGAAAAAACAAACACGGCAGCGGCGGCATCTTTGCCGCCGCTTTTTTGCCGCAAAAATCTCCAAGAAAGGCCAGGGATTCCGCGCAGAATTCGTAGAAAAAGGCCTTGACAAGGTTAGCTCACTCTAATATAATGACTAACAGATTAGTAATGTCTAACGGATTAGGCTTTGCAAACCGGTCCGTCTTGGCATGGCACCAACACAAGGGAGATGAATGCTTCATGATGCCACTTGTCTACGCCGCAGCCGGTGAAGAAATCCTGATCCAGCGGGTCGGCGGCTCGCCCGAGGTCAAAAAACATCTGGAGAATCTCGGCTTCGTCCCCGGCAGCAGCGTGACGGTGATCACGGAAAACAACGGCAACATCATCGTCAAGGTCAAAGAGTCCCGAGTTGCCATCAGCAAAGAGATGGCTCAAAAAATCATGATTTGAAGAAAACAGGAGGGAATGCAGTATGAACACATTACGCGAAACCGCCATCGGCAGCACCGTGAAGGTCGTCAAGCTCCACGGCGAGGGCGCCGTGAAGCGCCGCATTATGGACATGGGCATCACCAAAGGCGTGGAGATCTATGTTCGTAAGGTCGCGCCCCTGGGCGATCCCATCGAGGTCACTGTTCGCGGCTACGAGCTTTCAATCCGGAAGGCGGACGCAGCCATGATCGAGGTCCAGTAAAGAAGGCAAAAGTTCCGAATTACTTATTTTTTTGAATCATGGTTAGCGGATACTAACCTCAAAGGAGAGGAAAATCATGGATTTGAGAATCGCCCTGGCGGGCAACCCGAACAGTGGTAAAACCACCCTGTTCAACGCCCTGACCGGTTCCAACCAGTTTGTTGGCAACTGGCCCGGCGTCACCGTGGAGAAGAAAGAGGGCAAGCTGAAAAAGCACTCCGATGTGGTCATCACCGACCTGCCCGGCATCTACTCCCTGTCCCCCTACACCCTGGAAGAGGTTGTGGCCCGGAATTACCTCATTGACGAGCATCCCGACGCCATCCTCAACATCGTGGACGGCACCAACCTGGAGCGTAACCTGTATCTGACCACCCAGCTGACCGAGCTGGGCATCCCTGTGGTCGTGGCCATCAACATGATGGACGTGGTTCGCAAAAATGGCGACAAAATCAAGGTGGACGCTCTTGCCCAGGCCCTGGGCTGCAAGGTCGTTGAGATCTCGGCGCTGAAGGGCGACGGCGTGCAGGAGGCCGCTGAGGCCGCCATCGACGCCGCCAAGAACGGCAAGACCATTCCCCAGCACACCTTCTCCGGTCCTGTGGAGCATGCTCTGGCTCACATCGAAGAGGCCGTCGTACACGATCTGCCCGAGGATCAGCAGCGTTGGTACGCAATCAAGATCTTCGAGCGTGACGAGAAGGTCCTGGAGAAGATGCAGATTCCCGCCGATGTGCAGAAGCACATCGAGGCCGACATCGCCGCCGCTGAGAAGGAGCTGGACGACGACGCCGAGAGCATCATCACCAATGAGCGCTATGTTTACATTGCCTCCATCATCAAGGGCGCGTACAAGAAGGCCCAGGAAAAGGCCCTCACCGTTTCCGACAAGATCGACAAGATCGTGACCAACCGCTGGCTGGGCCTGCCCATCTTTGCCGTTGTCATGTTCCTGATTTATTACATCTCCATGGTCACCGTGGGCGCTGCTGCCACCGACTGGGCCAATGACGGCCTCTTCGGCGATGGCTTCCACCTGTTCGGCATCGGCTCCTCCGCTGCGGAAGAGGCTGCTGACGATTACGGCGCTGCCATGAACGCCATCGGCGCTTACTACGAGGAAGAGATCGACACCGAGGCGGAGGACTTCGACGCGGACGCCGCTCTGGCTGAGATCAAGGCCATCACCTCCGGTGACGAGACTGCCACCATCACGGTGGAAGACGAGGAGACCCTGGAGCAGTCCGATCTGACCGTTTACTTCGACACTGTCCCTGAGGACGCGGAGGACGATGTGAACGCCATGTCCTTCAAGGACGCTGTCTCCTATGTGGAGGAGAAGGGCTTTGAGGAGCCCGATCCTGCGGACTACGGTGTCTGGGTCCCCGGCATCCCCGTGCTCATTGAGAAGCTGCTGGACGCTCTGCACTGCACCGATTGGCTCAAGGGCCTGATCCTGGACGGCATCGTGGCCGGTGTCGGCGCGGTTCTGGGCTTCGTTCCCCAGATGCTGGTCCTGTTCTTCCTGCTGGCCTTCGTGGAGGCCTGCGGCTACATGGCCCGTGTGGCCTTCGTTCTGGACCGGATTTTCCGCCGCTTCGGCCTGTCCGGCAAGTCCTTCATTCCCATCCTGGTGGGCACCGGTTGCGGCATCCCCGGCATCATGGCTTCGCGTACCATTGAAAACGAGCGCGATCGCCGGATGACCATCATGACCACCACCTTCATCCCCTGCGGCGCAAAGGTTCCCTTCATCGCCATGATCGCAGGCGCCATCTTCGGCGGCTCCGCCTGGGTCGCGACCGGCTCCTACTTCATCGGCATGGCAGCCATCATCATCTCCGGTATCATTCTGAAGAAGACCAAGATGTTTGCCGGCGATCCCGCTCCCTTCGTCATGGAGCTGCCTGCATACCACTGGCCCACCCTGTCCAACCTGCTCCGCAGCATGTGGGAGCGCGGCTGGTCCTTCATCAAGAAGGCCGGTACCATCATCCTGCTCTCCACCATCGTGGTTTGGTTCCTGTCCCGCTTTGGCAACGCCGGCGACGGCTTCGGCATGCTGGAGGAGGATGAGATCAGTTCCTCCATTCTGGCAACCATCGGCAAAGCCATTGCCTGGATCTTCGCGCCCCTCGGCTGGGGCAACTGGCAGGCGGCTGTCGCCTCCATCACCGGCCTGGTGGCCAAGGAAAACATCGTCGGCACCATGGGTGTTCTCTATGGCGGAGAGGGCTCTGCTTGGGCAGAGCTGGCCCGTCAGTTCACTGCGGTCTCCGGCATGAGCTTCCTGGTGTTCAACCTGCTGTGCGCCCCCTGCTTCGCGGCCATCGGCGCCATCAAGCGCGAGATGAACAACGCAAAGTGGACCTGGTTCGCCATCGGTTACGAGTGCGGCTTCGCCTATGTGATCGCTCTGATGATCAACCAGTTCGGCAAGCTGTTCACCGGCCATGTGAATGTGATTGGCCTGATTGTGGCAATCGCACTGCTGGTCTTTATGATCTACATGCTCTTCCGGCCTTACAAGGAAGCCACTCGTCTTACCAAAAAGGTCTGAATCCGTTCATAAGGCGTCATTCCTCCGGCCTCTTTTTCCGGCGTTGCTTGCTTCTTTTTGTAATCCTTCATCCATCTCAAGGCCAGGAATCCCGCCTTCCGTGGCAGCCTGCAGACTCCCTTCCCTGTGAAATGCAGGCGGTCATACCTCCAAATCGGCCCGGCGCAGAACACCTCCTGCGCCGGGCCCTCTTTTGCAGAAAGCAAGGTCCCGGAATGGTTCCGGGACCTTGCTCTTATTCTTCATGCCGTTTTTGGATCCAATGGTAGAGACAGATGCCAAGGCCGCTGACCAGGAAGGTCACGGCAAAGATGATCACCGCGCCCAGATAATCCCGATGGCCCAGTGCGTGGCCGCCGGCAGTGGAGGTAACGATGGAGGGAAGCCGCCCCAGAGAACACATGAGCAGCCAGACGGGCAGCCGCAGATCCGTCAGGCCCGCAAAGTAACACAGCAGATCCTTGGGCGTGCCAGGCAGCATGAACAGCATCAGATACACAAGCTCCCGTTTGGGCGTTGTCTTCAGAAAACGAAGGGAGCGGAGCTTCTCTTCCGAGAAAAACATCCGCACCAGGCGCATGCCCAGCCTTCGCACCAGCAGGAACACGGCTACGCTTCCCAGGAAGGACGCAGCCAGGCACAGGAGGGTCCCCTCCACGGCGCCAAAGGCATAGCCTGCCGCGATCTCAAATGGCTCCCCGGGGACAAAGGCGATGATGGTCTGGAAGATGACCATGCCCATGAATGCGACCCGTCCCCAGACGCCCCGCGCCTCCACCCAGGCCTGGAACTCTTCCGGCTGGGAGATCAGGCGCAGCATGGGAATGCCCACTGCCCAGGCAATGAGCAGTGTGAACAGGACCGTCAAAACGATCAGAAGGACAAGAATCCACCGGTTTCGTTTTTCCATAGACAGCTCCTTATGAAGGGAAAAAACGGAAGGCGCGGGGCCTTCCGTTATTCTTCTGTTAGCTTCTGTGCAGTCAGCACCGTCAGACGCAACTGATAAGTTGCGGGCATATGCTGCTGCAGAAGGGAGGAATCCGACCCCATCTGGCTGACCAGCCCCAGCAGCGGCGCCAGATCACTCTCTGGAGAGAGCGTGCGCGACAGGGCCTGAAAGGTCTCCGGCTCCGTCAGAAGGGAGGCAAGCAGAATCGGCATCTTGATGCCGTTCTCCTCATCCAGCCCCGGTCCGGTGAGGGAATGACGGTCATTGTAGTAGCTCTCCAGGCTGGGACTGATAGAAAGCAGCACCATGGATGCGCCCTGCAGCTGCGCGCTCAAGGCATCATCTCCGGGCAGCAGGATATCCGTGCCCGCCCGATGGAAGCCCCAGCCCTGCAGCGGGACCATGGTCACAAGATCGTTTGGATTGATGAGATTGAAGATGTTCCGGCACTCCGGCAGCTCTGCCTTGGCAGAGAGGGTCGTGGGCGTTGCAAAGGTATAGACGAAAAGGTTCTGCTCCGGAACCTGCTCCTGGAGGCGGACGCCCAGCAGATTGGCACAGGCCGCGCCTCGGCTGTGACCGGCGACCAGGACCAGGGGCTCGCCCTCCAGATAGGGCGTAAGGACCGTTTCAATATCCTGAGCGCAGAGATCGAAGTTCTCCGCCACCGGACTTTCAAAATCCCGGGAGGGCATCACATTGAAATTGGAGACCCACTCCCCTGCTCCTTCCGTGCCCCGGATGACCACCAGCACAAGCTCCCGCTCGGAGCCTTCATAGCGAACCTGCCTCTTTCCGATGGTAAAGGCGCTGGTATGGGCCGGGTCCTCCGGGTCCTTGTCATAATGGCGCTGCTCCAGGATCTCAAAGCCATAGTCTTCAAGGATCTGGGATGTTCGCTCCTGGCTGTGGCCGGTGCAGAGGACCAGTGCCTGCTGAGCCAGAGCGCCGGAAAAGGCCGCAGAATCCTCCGGGAGCTTGATTTCGGGGATCTCCCGCGCAGGGGGTTCCGGCTCCGGCTCCTGGGCAGGCTCAGGGCTTTCAGTCGTCTGAGGCTTTGGCTCCGGTTCCGGCTGCTCTTCGGGTTTCCTGCACGCGCAGAGGGAGATAAGCAGAATCAGCGCAAGGCAAAGGGTCAGAATCCGCTTCATCTTACTCCGCCTTTTTCCGGAAGAACAGCACGCCCAGGCACTGAGGGCCGCAGTGGCTTGCTATGGTGCAGCCAGCATGGGTGGTCAGGATCTCCGCGAAGGGCGCCAGAGAGCGAACCAGCTCCTTGAACTCCTCAATGGTCTCATCGGGGATGCCATGGGAGTATGTGATAAAGATCCGATTCAGCTGCAGATCCTGCCGTCCCTCCAGCCGTCCGCGGATATAATCGGTGATGGATTTCTTCATGTCGCCCCGGTACTTCCGGCCAACCTTCATGCCGCCGTCCGCCACAATGATCTCCGGACGCAGCTTCAGAAGGTTCGCGCCAAGGGCTGCCACGCTGGAGCAGCGGCCGCCCATCTTCAGATATTCCAGGGTCTGAATGACGAAGCTGACATCCAGGCGCTCCTTGGCCTCATTGAGCGCTGCGACGATGTCCTCCACCGCCATGCCCTGCTCGTCCAGTTCCCGAGCGAGGATCGCCAGGTGACCGGAGCCGGAGGACAGGTTCATGCTGTCGATGGGATAGACTCCGCCCACTTCCTTGGCGGCGATGGATGCGTTCTGATAGCAGGCAGACAGGTTGGAGGAGATGTTGATGTGGATGACCGGCATTCCGGTCTTCCGGTACTTCTTAAAAATCTCCATGTACTCGCCCACGGAGATGGCCGCCGTCTTGGGCAGCTGCTTATGCGCATCAGCATAGGCAAAGAGCTCCGGGACCGTCACATCCACCTGGTCATGGAGCAGCTGATCACCCAGGTTGATGGCAAGGGCAACCGGATGGATTTCGTAGCGCTCATACAGCTCCGGAGTGAGATCACAGGTGGAATCACAGGTAATAATCAAGTTTTTCATAGCTGAGCCTTCCTTTCTTGGAGGAGACAGGCAGACCTAAGGCCGCCTTCTGCGGCCAATCCTACGCCTAGTTTATCTTCTATTATAACGGATCAAGCTGGAAATGGATAGTAGAAAATGAAAATAAAGTGTAAATATTGGAAAGAGAATTGTCCGTCCCGCTCCACGCCGAAACATGTTTCGTGAATATTAACAAAAAACAGCTCTCAAAATTGTATCGTTTTTTTGATTCATTCTCTTGCTTTTTCTTCCCCCATGTTTTATTCTATTGACGAGTCAAAAAACGTTTTTTTGATTCTGTCATGGACGGGTGCTTCCCGTTGTGATAAAAAACTGTGAAAACATTTAGGAGGAAAGCGAAATGAAAAGAAGCAAGGCCCTTCTCGCGCTGGTTCTGGCAGTTGTTCTGATGCTCTCGCTCTTCGCAGCGTGCAGCAAGACCACGACCCCCAGCAGCAACGCCACCGGCAATGACACTCCCAGCAACACCAACACCGACAAGCCCGCATCCAACACTCCTGTGGATCCGGACGACATTGCCAACATCAAGTTCTATCTCATCGACATGTACGGCATTGATGACTACGAGCCCACCATTGAGGACGCCATCAACGCCATCACCGAGAAGGAGATCGGCGTCAACGTGGACATCGGCTTCTACGGCATGGGCGAGTACAACAACAACCTGTCCCTGGCTGTTTCCGCGGGTGAGCGCGTGGATCTGGCCTGCATCTGGGTCGTGGAGCCCTGCTCCGTCACCACCATGTATTCCCAGGGCCAGCTGATGGAGATCAGCTCCATTCTGGACGAGTATGGCCCCGAGCTCAAACCCATGGTGGAAGAGTATCTCGGCGCCTTCACCATCGACGGCGGCCTGTACGGTCTTCCCACCTACCGCAACTTCTCCCAGAGCGTCTATCTGACCTGCCGCACGGATGTGCTGGAGCAGCTGGGTATGAAGGACGCTTACTACAACATTACCACCTTCTCCGAACTGGAAGATCTGCTTCTCAAGGTCAAGGAGAACACGGACTATTGGCCCATCGGCACGCCCTTCTTCACCAATGCCTGTGGCATTTACTACACCGGCGACAACTTCAAGGAAGACATTGATCTGTTTGACCTGCTGGGCGACACTCTGTATGTGGTCCATGCTGATGATAACGGTCATGTGGAAGCAGCCTTCGAGACGGAGTCCTATCTGTGGAGCGTCAAGAAGATGGTCGAGTGGGGCGAAAAGGGCCTGCTGTGGCCGGAGCATCTGACCAACGACGAGCACACCGACCAGATCATGAAGCAGAACGTCATCTTCGCCAACGTGCAGCCCTGCGAGATCGGCGCCGAGACCGCAAAGAGTGCCACCTGCGGCTTCCCCGTCAGCTGCATCACCATGGGCGACTGCAAGGTCATGACCTCTGACGCCAACAAGTTTGGTGTTGGCATCCCCATCACCGCTGAGGAGCCCGAGGCTGCCATGAAGTTCCTGAACCTGATCTACAACTCCCGTGAGCTCATGGACATCATCGACTGGGGCATCGAGGGTTCTGACTGGTACACCACCGAGACCGGTGAGGCCGACTACATCAACGGCGACTCCACCACCGCCCGCTACCACAACCCCGACTTCATCTTCGGCAACTACTTCCTGGCAGAGCCCTGGAAGGGCGACGGCGCTGACTTCCGCGAAGTCGCAAAGGCTACCAACGACGCAGCTCCTGTCTCCGCTTACATGGGCTTTGTGCTGAACACCTCCGGCATGGACAATGTCATCGCCGGCATCAGCGCTGTCCGCGACGAGTTCAAGGATATGACCTACGGCGGCTACAACGAAGAGCATTACAACAACTATGTCAAAAAGATGGAAGCCGCCGGCGTGCGGGACTACCTGGCCGAGGTTCAGAAGCAGCTGGACGCCTTCCTGGGCAAGTAATTCCATCTCTCCCCTTTTGGAGGAATCAACATGAAAGTTGCGCTGCAATTTTTCACCGTACGAAATGAGCTGAAAAAGGATCCCGAGGGCACAATGCGCGCGGTGGCCGATCTGGGCTATCGCTACTGGGAGACCTGCTCGTTCAATCCGGACAGCGAATACAACTATGGGCTCGATATGCCCCTTGGGAAGGCGCAAAGCCTTCTCAAGGAGCTGGGCGTCACCATTGTGGGCTGCCATCTCATGCAGCAGGATCTGGTTCCGGAGAACCGGGACGCGCTCCTGCGGAACCTGGACTATCAGGCGGGCATCGGCTGCGAAAGTCCCGGCCTGGCCGCCATCTTCGTCCCCACCCTGGACGACGTAAAGCGCTGCTGCGACGACATGAATGTCTGCGCTGAGCTGTGCCGTGAGCGGGGCATGAAGTTCCACTTCCACAACCACTGGCACGAATTTGCCGAGCTGGAGCCGGGTCACTACATGCTGGACTACATCATGGAGTGGACAGATCCCAGCCTGGTGGATATGGAGATCGACACGTTCTGGGCCGCCAGGGGCGGCATGGATCCGGTGCAGACCCTCTATCGCTATCAGGATCGGCTCTGCATGATCCATCAGAAGGACATCAGCGAAAAGGCCCGGAACAAGAAGGACTTCTTCTACGGCCGGGACCGGAGCCAGATGGTGGGCGACATGGGCGAGTGGATGCAGGCCATCCGCGGTTATGAGGAAGATTTTGCCGAGGTCGGCACCGGAATCATGGACCTGCAGGCCATCATCAACGCCGGTGTGGAAATCGGCGCCAAGTACATTACTCTGGAGCAGGACTACACCACCTATCCGGAGCTGGAATCCGCAAAAATCAGCCTGGACCATTTCAAGACTTATTCGGGGCTTGACTGGACCTGAGAAAAACACAATCTGGGAGGGGCCTCCCGGCCTCTCCCGGATTTTATCTTTTGAATCCAAAAAAACGTTTCTTCTGGCTTCATGCCAGGCCCCCCTTGGAAAGGAAGCGGAACCCTTGAAAAAAGAGTCTCTATGGAGCCTTCCCTTTGTCATGATGATTCTCATCAGTGTCTTTGATTCCATGGGACACATGATGCTTCAATTTATGATCTCCTCCTATGCCATCGACATCGGCATCGCGGAGGCGCTGGCGGCCACCCTCGTGAGCGTCATCAGCATCTCCTCCCTGCTCATGCGGCCCGTGGCGGGGCGGCTGGTAGACGCGCTGAACAAAAAGCGCCTGCTCATTGCCTCCCTGGCGGGTCTGAGCCTGGCAATGGTGGGGTATCTGTTCTCCTTCAACTTTGTGACGCTGCTCCTGGCCCGGCTTATCCACGGTCTTTGCTATGGTATTACCACCGTGGCCTCCGTGACCATCGCCGGATCCCTGGTTCCCCGGGATCGGATCGGCTCCGGCATTGCCCTGTACGGCATGGGCAACTCCGTCAGCGTCATCTTCGCAACCAAGATCGGACAGATCATCTACGGCGCAGGCGGAGCCCGTGCCCTGTTCTCCGCCGGCCTGTTCTGCGCTCTCTGTGCCCTGGCCCTTGCCATTGCCCTTCCCCTGAAGAATCAGGTTCCGGAGAAGAAGCGCTTTCAGATCAAGGATGCCCTGCAGGGGCTCTTTGCCAAGGAAGCGCTGCCCTACGCCTTCATGAACGCCCTGTTTTCTGGCTCTCAGGCCATCAACTCCGCATTTATGGTCATCTTTTTCGGCCTGCGCACAGAGCTGGGCAAGAGCGCCGGCGACGCGGGGATTACGCTGATGATCTGGGGCATCGCCATCTTTATCGTGCGGCCTCTGGTGGGCAAGCTGTATGACAAGCTGGGCTTTGTTCCCTCCGTTAGCCTGTGCATGAGCTGCTCCACCCTCTACATGGTGGTCCTGGCGCTCTCGCCCTCTCCTCCGTTCACCTACCTGGCAACCTTGCTGATCGGCGGCTTCGGCGGATCCAGCGCCACGGTTCTCTCCTCTGCCACCTATGAGTCAGCCCCCGCTGCCCGGAAGGGCGCAGCCAACAGCACCCAGCTCATGGGCTCTGACATCGGCACCGCCATCGGCGGCGTCCTCTGCGGCTGGAGCGTGGCCCACTTCGTTTCCAACACCGATCCCCTGTTCCGCTACCGGATCAGCTGGCTGCTCTGCTGCATTCCCCTGCTCATTGCCATCGCCTTTGCGGTCCTGCTTCGGAAGAAGCCCTTTTTCCGTGCAGTGAACCGGTTGGGAGAAGCAGAATAACGTTCCGCGGCGCAGCCATTTTCTGGCTGTGCCGCTGCGTTTTTTGATCAATTCTTGCATCTGTCATCAAAAGCTGGTATACTAAACTTAGAAATGTATCCGAATCAGGATTTGAAAGGAAGCCGGTGCGTCATGGCAACCATTCAGCAGATTGCAAAGGCCGCGGGAGTCTCCCCCGCAACCGTCTCCTGTGTGCTGCGAAACAAGCCTCCCTTCTCAGAAAAGACAAAGGAAAAAGTTCTGGCAGCCGTCAAGGCATTGGAGGAGCAGGAACAGGTCCAGGTCCCTCAGCAGAGCGTGACGATTCGGGACGTGGCCAATCTGGCCGGCGTCTCCATCTCCACGGTCTCCAACGTGCTCAACGGCTATCCCGTCGGTGAGGAGAGCCGCGCCCGGGTGCAGAAGGCAGTCGCCCAGCTCCATTACGAGCCAAACATCATGGGCCGCAGTCTGCGCCGGGAGCGAAACAACCGCATCATCGCCGCCGTCTCCAACCCGCACTGGAGTGCCCTTCGGGGCATCTATGGGGCCGCGGACGAGCTGGGCTACGAGGTGATCCTCATGCACTCCGGCATCAACCGGAAGGAGGATTTTGCCCGGCAGCTGGAGGGCGGCATGGCCCAGGGCATTCTGTTCTTCGACTTCTTTGACGAGAGCGTGGTCTCACAGCTCTCTGAGCGCGGGTATGTAGTCCAGTGCGGCGGCTGTACGGATGTAAAGAGCGTCAGCGCGGTGCGCTATGACTACGAGGCTGCGGGCTACGAGCTGACAAGCGAGCTGATCCGTCTGGGCCGCAAGCGCATCTGGAGCATCACGGGCACCAGCCGCCGGGGCGAGCCCATCAGCTTCCTGGAGCAGTATCACGCGGGGTATCTGCGCGCCATGGCGGAGCACGGACTGCCCGTCCCCCAGGGCAATATGCAGGACTGGGGCGACGACGTGTATCTGGTCAGCGAGTACCTTGCCAAGGACCAATACGTCTCCAATATGCTCCGGCTTCCCCCTGCCGAGCGGCCGGACGCCATCATTGCCCCCACAGGCGATGGCGCGGCGCTGCTGATTCAGGCGCTGCGGCGCTATCACCTCCAGGTTCCGGAGGATGTGGCTGTGGCAGCCGCTCTTTCGTCGGACAATCTCCACTCCACCTACCCCTATGTGACCGCCATGCAGCAGGACTGGAACACCCTGGCCTATGAGTCGGTCCGGCTGCTGTGCAAGCTGATCCAGTCCCGGGAGCAGACCCCGGAGCGCATCACTCTGCACCACGACATCGTGCTCCGCGGTTCCACCCACGTGGAACTCTATCCCTTCCTGGAGCGTCCGCTGGAGCTCTGAGGGTTCAAAAAACAAAAAAGACGTCCTGACCGGCCGGTCAGGACGTCTTTTGGATTTTACCAGAGCTCTGCAAGCTCGTAGATCAGTTTTTCCGTCTTCTCCCAGCCCAGGCAGGGGTCGGTGATGGACTTTCCGTAGCAGCCCTCCCCGATCTTCTGAGCGCCGTCCTCCAGATAACTCTCGATCATCAGGCCCTTGACCAGCTTCCGAATATCCGAGGAATAGCTGCGGCTGGAAAGGACCTCCTTGGCGATGCGGATCTGCTCCAGGTAACGCTTTCCGGAGTTTGCGTGATTGCAGTCAATGATGACCGCCGGGTTTTGCAGCTCCCGGGCGGCATAGGCTTCACACAGGCGCATCAGGTCTTCATAGTGATAGTTGGGCAGGGACTGGCCGTGGTGGTTCATATACCCCCGCAGGATGGCGTGGGCATAGGGATTTCCCTGGGAATGGGCCTGCCAGCCCCGATAGAGGAAGGTGTGCCGGTGCTGGGCGGCGGTGATGGAGTTCATCATCACGTCGATATCACCGGAGGTGGGATTTTTCATGCCCACGGGGCACTCCAGCCCGCTGGCAGTGAGGCGGTGCTGCTGATTCTCCACAGAACGGGCGCCCACGGCAACATAGCCCAGAAGATCGTCCAGATACTTGTTGTTTTCCGGATAGAGCATCTCATCCGCGCAGGAGAAGCCTGTCTGCTCCAGCGCCCGCATGTGCAGCTCCCGGATGGCCACAATGCCTTTGAACAGATCCGGACGCTCCATGGGATCCGGCTGGTGGAGCATGCCTTTGTAGCCGTCGCCGGTGGTCCTGGGCTTGTTGGTATAGATCCGGGGAACGATGAAGATCTTCTCCTGCACCTTCTCCTGAACCTCACGCAGGCGGCCGATGTACTCCAGCACCGCGTCCTCCCGGTCAGCCGAGCAGGGGCCGATCACAAGGACCATCCGCTCGTCTCTGCCACTGAGGATGGCCTGGAGTTCCAGGTTCCGATGCTGCACAATGGCCTCTGATGTAGCGGAAATGGGATACATCTCCTTGACCTCCATAGGGATGGCCAGTTTCTTTTCAAATTCCATATTCATGGGGCATTCTCCTTTACTTGTCAAACAGGGCGCGGCGGGAAGTGGACAGCCGCATTTTTTCCTCCAGACCTGCTTTATCGCCGTCTGCGAGCAGGGTGCGGAGGGTCTGCATCTCTGCAATGAATGTATCCATCTGGCGCAACAGCGGCTCCCGGTTGCGCAGGAACAGCTCAGACCACATGGTCTCGTTGATGCGGGCGATGCGGGTCAGATCCCGGAAGGAATCGCCGGTGTAGTCCACCAGGTGGGCATTCTCCGAGCAGGTCATGAGGGCCACAGCGATGACGTGGGTCAGCTGGGACACAAAACCGATCATTTCATCATGCTCCTCCGGAGACAAAACGCTGATCCGCCGGAAACCCAGGAGCTTTCCCAGACTTGCGCACCAGTCAATGGCGACCTGGGTGTTCTTGTCCGTGGGTACCACGATGAAGTTTGCGTCCCGGAAGATGCGCTCTGAGCTGTTGCGCACGCCGTAGACCTCCCGACCCGCCATGGGGTGGGCGGCGATGAACTCCACATCCGGCCGCAAGAGCGCCTGCACATCGTAGACGATGCAGGTCTTGACGCCTGTCACGTCCGTAAGCATGGCGCCCGGCTTCAGGTGATGCTGATTCTCTCGGATCCAGTCCAGAAACACCCCGGGATACAGGGCAAAAATCACCGCGTCGGCGCTTTTCAGCGCCTCCGGGTCCGGCTGGGTAAAGCCGTGGTCAATGATGCCGTTCTCCAGAGCATAGGAGATGGCCTCCGCGTCCAGGTCTATTGCGCTCACGTGAAACCCCAGGTGGTGCAGCGCCCGGGCGTAGCTGCCGCCCATAAGGCCCAGTCCCACGATCATGATCTCGCTTTTACTGATCCACTCCATCCTGGATCACCTCCAAATCTGCATTACAATCAAGAAGCCGGTCAAAAAAGTCCGGATAACTCTTCGCCACCGCCTCAGCGCCCCGGATCTCTCCGCCCAGACGGGCGCAGAGGACCGAGAGAGCCATGACGATGCGGTGGTCATTGTGCCCGAAAAGGGGCCCGTCGGGGTACCTTGCCCCGCCGGAGACGGTGATCTGGTTCCAATCGAGGTCCACCTGCACGCCGAATCTGGCAAGCTCCGTCTGCATGGCGGCGCCTCGGTCAGATTCCTTGATGGCAAGACGCCGGGTTCCGGTGAACTGAGCCCCATGATGCAGTGCGGCATAGGCCATGAGCACCGGGCCAAGATCCGGACAGTCCGAAAGATCGATCAGTGCCGGGCCCTGATCCAGCGCTGCAAAATGGGCCGCGCAGATTTTGTCCCCCTGCAGAGAATCCTGCCACAAGCCGGATACCTGCAATCCAAGGGCCAGCAGAAAGGCCCCGTTGGACCAGTCCCCTTCCACGCAGACTGCGCCGTTTGCTCCGCTGGGAAGCCCGAAGGTCTGTTTCCCAGGCACATGGATCGTCCGCGTATCCTTCCAGGTCGCCTGGACGCCGAAGGTCTCCAGGGCCGACAGCGTCATCTGGATATAGCTTCGGCTCTCCACCGGCCCAGTCAGCTGGATCTGGCTGTCTCCTGTCAGCTCCGGCAGGGCAAAGAGCAGACCGCTGACAAACTGGCTGGAGACATCCCCCGGCAGGCGGAAGATCCCCGGCTCCAGAACGCCCTGGACCTGAATAGCGGTCCTACCCTGTTCAAAGCGGATGCCCCGCTGCCTGCAAAGCGTCTCGTAGACGCTCTGGGGCCGCTCCATGAGCCGCGGCGTGCCCGTCAGGGTCATAGGGGGGCCGAAGAGGCACTGTGGAAGGAAAAAGCGCAGGGTGCTCCCGCTCTCCCGGCAGGGCAGCGAGGTCCCCTCCTGCCCCGTGTGAAGCCCCTGGGGACTCAGGATCTCCACCGTGTCGCCGTGCCACTCGCTGGAAACGCCCAGCGCGGCAAGGCAATCCAGGGTGGCAAGCACGTCCTGGGATGGGCTGACGCCATGGACCAGGGTCCTGCCCAGGCTGTGGGCCGCACAGATCAGAAGCCGATGGGCCATGCTCTTGGACGGCGGCGCCTTCACAGTTCCGGACAGCGCCGAAGGACGAAACCGGACGATCATTTCGCGCCCTCCGTCAGCAGATCCATGGCCTCCAGATAGCCGGCAAGACCGTGGCCGGTGATGGTCGCCACACATGCGGCGCGGATGTAGCTGACCTGTCGGAAGGCCTCCCGCTCCTCCACCTTGGAGATATGCACCTCCACCGTGGGGACCCCCACCGCCTTCACCGCATCCAGAATGGCGATGCTTGTGTGGGTATAGGCACCCGGATTAATGACGATCCCATCCGCGTTTCCGTAGGCCTTCTGGATATAATCCACCAGATCTCCCTCATGGTTGGACTGGTAGAGCTCCACCTGAATGCCCAGCGCCGCGGCATGCTCCTCCACCATGCGGCAGAGGGATGCGTAACTGGTGCTGCCGTAGACATCCGGCTCTCGGATGCCCAGCATGTTCAGATTGGGGCCGTTGATGACAAAGAGCTTCATAGGGTTTCCTCCCAGCTGGCCAGGACCGCCTCCGCTGTCTCTTCGGGGCTGTCCTTCGTGTGCACCGCCCGATCTGCCGCGGCGCGATAGATGGGCATGCGGGTTTCAAACAGGCTTCGGATCTTTTCCGCCGAATTGGCAAGGGGCCGATCCTGGGTGGGAAGCAGCTGCGCAAGGGGGCGATCCAGCAGCAGCAGACAGCCGTTCTGCCGCAGAGCCGTCACATTTTCCTTCCGCAGGATGCAGCCGCCGCCGGTTGCAAGGACCAGGCCGGTCCGGGCACTGAGTTCCGCCGTGACACGGCTCTCCAGGTCCCGGAAATATGCCTCTCCGTCCTGCTGGAAGATTTCCGTGATCTCCCGTCCCTCCCGGCGGACGATCTCCTCGTCCAGGTCCAGGAAGGGTCGGCCCAGCTTCTCTGCAAGCAGCCTGCCCACCGTGGACTTGCCGCTTCCCGGCATGCCAATGAGCACCAGATTCTGCTTGCCATGCAGCAGCATGCGGTAGAGCCGGTCCGTCAGATCCTCCGGATAGCTCTTGCCGGTGAAGCGCTCCGCAGCCAGCACCGCCTGGGCAACCAGCATATAGAGGCCGCCCTGGGCGAGGATTCCCCGGTCTCTGGCCTCCAGGATCAGCCGGGTGGAAAGTGGGTTGAAAACAGCGTCCACCACGCCCTCCAGCTTCCGGAAAGGCTCCAGAGACAGGGGCTGCTCTGCAAGCTTCGGGAACATGCCGCTGGGGGTGGTGTTGAGAATGATCCGGGCATCAGAATGGTCCTGTGCCGCCTGAACATAGCTTGCATCCATGGGGCCGGGATGCCGGCTGACCTTGATGATCTGCCCCGCGCCCAGGCTCTGGGCCACAGCGAAGGCTGTGCGGCTGGTGCCGCCGGTTCCCAGGATCAGGACCTTGCGCCCGGAAAGATCCAGGCCAAGATGGGCAATGAGGGCCCGCATACCGCCGAAATCCGTGTTGTCTCCCCAGAGCCTGCCGTTCCGGTTGACGATGGTGTTCACCGCGCCGATGGCCTGGGCTGCAGGGCTCAGTTCGTCCAGCAGCGGGATCACTGCCTGTTTATAGGGGATGGTCACGTTCAGGCCGCGAAAGGCCCGCTGTTTCAGAAAGGGCTCCAGCTCCTGGGGCGCAAGCTCGCAGAAGTCGTAGCGGTAGTCCCCGATGGCCTCGTGGATGGTCTTGGAGAAGCTATGTCCCAGGTGCTCAGCAATCAGTCCGTATTCCATACTAGCCTCCCAGATAATCCGTACCGAAGCGGCCGGTCAGAAGATCCGCCACCACCAGGGCTGTCATGGAATCCACCACCACCCGCGCGCGGTGGATGATGGCGGGATCGTGCCGTCCGGTCAGCTGCAGCTCCGCATCCTGGTTGTTCAGAAAGTCCACCGTCTGCTGGCTCCGGAAGATGGAGGGCGTGGGCTTGACCATGCAGCGGAAGGTCACCGGCATGCCGTTGGTGATGCCGCCGTTGACACCGCCGTTGTGGTTGGTGCTGGTCCGCACCTGGCCGTCCTCCATATAAAACGGGTCGTTGAACTGGCTGCCCATGGCGTCTGCAAGGTCAAAGGCATCGCCGAACTGGATGCCCTTGACCGCGGGAATGCTGAACAGAGCATGGGAAAGCAGGCCCTCCACCGTGTCAAACCAGGGCTCCCCCAGGCCGGCCCGGAGGCCCAGAATGGCTGTTTCCAGCACGCCGCCCACGCTGTCGCCGGCTTCAGCAGCCGCAAGGATCCGCTGCCGCATGGCATCCGCCGCAGAGTTGTCCAGAACAGCAAACTCCGCCTGATTCAGCTGCTCCAGGTCCTGCTCCAGATCGCCGAAGGGACGGTCCTGGATCCCGCCGCAGCGCGAAATGTGAGTGCCAATGCGGATGCCCTTCTTCCGCAGGGCCGGGATCACAACGGCCCCGGCAGCCACCAGAGCTGCCGTCAGGCGGCCGGAGAAGTGCCCGCCGCCTCGATAGTCCTCAAAGCCATGGTACTTGGCATAGGCCGTAAAGTCCGCGTGACCGGGCCGGGCAAGGCTTCTGGTCGCCGCATAGTCCCGGCTCCTTGTATCCTCATTGGGAATGGTGATGCACAGGCTGGTGCCCGTGGTTCTCCCCTCGAACACGCCGCTGAGGATGGAAAAGTGGTCCTCCTCCCGTCTGGCAGTGCCAAGTTTTCCGGCAGGACGGCGCAGGGTGAGCTGGGAGGCAAGAAATGCCTCGTCCACCTCCATCCCGGGAGCCAGACCGTCCAGCACCACGCCGATGGCACTCCCATGGCTCTCTCCGAAGATTGTGACGATCAGGTTCTGTCCAAAACTGTTTTTCATTGCGCCGCTCCTCCCTTCAGGACTAAGGCAATGCGGGGCCGCAGGGCCTCTGCCGGAACAGTCTCCAGGCGGCAAGTTCCCGGCTCATCCACAAAAACGCAGGTAATGCCCCTGGCGTCCGCTTTCTTATCATGTATCATGGCGTCGAAGACCGCTGCCTCCTCCAGATCCCAGGCAAGGGGAAGCTCCAGCTTCTCCAGAATCCGGACCAGGCGGGGCCGAAGCGCCTCCGAGACCATGGGGAGCATTCCCATGGCCACGCACTCTCCATGCAGGAGCGCGCCGCCTGATGCCGTCTCCAGGCCGTGGCCGATGGTATGGCCGAAGTTCAGGATCCGGCGAAGGCCCTGCTCCCGCTCATCCTGCTCCACGACATGCGCCTTGATGCGCAGGGACGCGGCAATGATCTCATCCAGCTCATCCATGGGATCCGCCGTCTCAAACCGGGCAAAGAGCGATGCGTCGGAGGTGAGCGCCTCCTTGAGAGCCTCCGCCAGGCCTGCCAACAGCTGCCGCCGGGGCAGGGTCTGCAGGGTCTGGGGATCGATGAGCACCTTTTTCGGCTGATGGAAGGCTCCAACGACGTTCTTGACGCCGAAAAAATCAATGGCCGTCTTTCCGCCGATGGAGGAATCCACCTGGCTCAGCACGGTGGTGGGAATATTGTAAAAGTCAATGCCCCGCATATAAATAGCAGCTGCAAAGCCCGTCAGATCTCCCACCACGCCGCCGCCCACGGCAATGGCGCAGTCCTGCCGGGTCAGTCCCATCCGGAGCATCCGGGAAAGGATCTCCTGCAGAGTCTGGAAGCATTTACTTCTCTCTCCCTGGGGGATGGTCAGAATCTCTGAGCCCGGACACTGGGCGGAAACCCGGGCGGAATACTCCGCCGGAACGCCGTCATCTGTGACAATGAGGGCCCGGCCGCGAAGATTCAGCAGTTCCCCGGCCCGGAACAGGCAGCCCCGCTCCAGCACGATTTCATAGGACGATGGTCCAAGATGCACCGCAAGATTCATGGATTTGCCTCCTCCAGACTGACCGGGATCTGATAATGGCCAACGATCTTGAGGGTGTCGCACTGCTCTGCAAGCTCTGCACGCATGTTTCTGCCCTCGTCGGAGTCCTCGTCCCCCTCCGCTTCCACATAGAAGTAGTACTGCCAGTCCCGATCCCGGACCGGCCGGGAGCGCAGGACCTTCATATTGAAGCCGTGAGAACCGATGACACTGATCGCCTTGGCGAGGGCACCGGCCACATCGTTGACCGTGAACAGCAGGATGAACTTACTCTCGTCCTGCGCGAGGGGCTTGTGTTCCACCCGGGAAAACACGGCAAACTTGGTTGTATTGGTACTGGATACATTCACATGGCGTTCCAGAATGTTCAGGCCGTAGATCTCCGCTGTCTCCGCGCTGGCAATGGCAGCAAGACTTGGATCCCCTGTCTGGGCCACCTTCTGAGCTGCTGCCGCCGTGTTGCTCTCCGATACCGCTTCCCAGCCGTGGCCGTGCAGATAGGATCCGCACTGGCTCAGAGCCTGAGGATGGCTCAGAACTGTCCGCACCTGCTGAATGGTGCCTCCGGGAACACCCAGAAGGTTCTGGATCACAGGAAGGGTATATACGCCGTTGACATAGAGGCTGCCATGGAACATCAGATCCATGACCTGGCCCACCTCGCCGGCATAGCTGTTCTCCACCGGGAGCACCGCGCAGTCGCAGACACCCTGCTCCACCGCCTCATAGGCGGCCTGGAATCCGTCGAAGCCGATGCAGCGGCCATCCGGGAAGATCCGATGGGCGGCGATATCGGCAAATGCGCCAGGCACGCCGGCATAGGCCACGGAAATGCCATCCATGAGCCGATGCTGATAGCTCTTGGAAAGCTCCAGAATCTTTTCCAGGAAAGTAATATAGTAATCGCGCAGCTGATCGTCCGCAATCAAGGCGCTGTTGCGCTCTTTAAGCGCCTGCTCCCGGGCCGCATCCAGCACCGGCAGCCCCCGCGCCTGCTTGTAGGCCGCCACCTCCCGGGCTGCCTCCATGCGACGCACAAACAGCTCCGCCATCTGGCGATCCACCTGGGAAATGATCTCCCGGGCCTTGGCCAACTGATCCATGGTGATTCCTCCCATCAAAAAAACAAGCGGTTTTGCCCTCCGGAAGAGCAAAACCGCTTTCAGATCCTTTGAAAACGCTGTGCTTTCGTTCAGGCGTGCTCAGAATTCCGGGCATAAAAAGGAAAGCTCGCAAAAAAGCGAACAAAAGCACAATAATAGGAGCTCTGCTTACAGGTCATCATGATTCGAGCTCCTTTCCGGGGATTCTCCCCTTGAATTTCGCCTTATTATATCCCTTTAAAGTGTAAAAGTCAAGGGCTGTTTTCTGTTTTTTCAAAACACATGAAAAACGGAAGGGGCTGGCTTTTCCCAGCGCATCATGCTATGATGAAGAAAAACTGTTACAGATCAAGGAGGCATTTCATGAAAGTCATCGATGTCTTTGCCTGCTATTACGAAGCAGCGCTGGTCTACAACGATCGGCCCAGACATGCTGCCAGTGTCAACCTCACGGCCACTTCGGATCAGGGGACTATCCGCTATGACGCCTCAGTCAGCTTCTTCCCCCATGACGCGCCGGACGATTTCTCCATCTCCTATGACGCGATTGCCGAGCAGACGCTTTACGAGGGCAAGGGCCGCCGCTCCAAGAAGCGAGAGCAGACCCTCCTGGACGCCCTGCCGGAGACCATTCAGGTCCTGGCTGCCTCCCTGGGCGGAAACGTTGACCTGGAGAAGCCCCTCATTGAGCCGCGGCTGGGATGAAGATCAAAACGAAGGTCCTGCCCTATTCGCAGGTGATGTCACTTCCCCGCCCTGCCCACGAGCTGCCCCAGAAGCCAGGCTTTCTGCTGCGCAGTCTTGTACGGCTTGCCAGCATTCCAGATCTGCGCGCTACGCAGTTCCGCTTTGAGAAGCGGGATCTGGAACGACTTGGCCCTGGGCCCTATCTGATTCTGATGAACCACTCCAGCTTTCTGGATCTGGAGATCGTCTCACGGATCTTTTATCCCAAGCCCTACTGTATCGTCTGCACCTCCGATGGCTTTGTGGGCAAGGAGAGGCTCATGCGAAATCTTGGCTGCATTCCAACAAACAAGTTTGTCAGCGACGTGCGGATTTTCTCGGATCTGGAGCACGCCCTTCACAAGCTCAAGGTCAGCGTCCTGCTCTATCCAGAGGCCAGCTACAGCTTTGACGGCACCGCTACTCCGCTTCCCCGGAAACTGGGCGTTTTGCTCAAGCGGCTGGACGTGCCGGTTGTGAGCATCCACACCCAGGGCGCCTTTGCTCGGGATCCCCTCTACAACTGCCTGCAGAAGCGGAAGGTCCAGGCCTCCGCCACCGTGACAGGGCTTCTCAGCCGGGACGAGATCCATGAAAAGTCTGTCTCCGAGCTGGACGCCATTCTGGACGAAGCTTTCACCTTTGACAACTTTGCCTGGCAGAAGGCGCAGGGGGTTCGGATCGAGGAGCCCTTCCGGGCGGACGGGCTGGAGCGGATCCTCTACCGCTGCGCGCATTGCAAAACAGAGGGCAAAATGGAGGGAAAGGGCGTGGAGCTGCGCTGCCATGCCTGCGGAAAGCGATACAAGCTCACGTCTCTGGGCGAGCTGGAGGCATTGGATGGAGAGACCGAGTTCCCCCATATTCCCGACTACTACGCCTGGGAACGGGAATGTGTGCGCAGTGAGCTGGAATCCGGCAGTTATCGTCTGGACACAGAGGTCTCCATCGGGATGCTCGTGGACTTCAAGGCCATTTACCTGGTGGGCGATGGGCGGCTTGTCCACGATGAGACCGGCTTCACCCTGACAGGCTGCAATGGCAAGCTCTGTTTTTCCCGGCCTGCCCGGCTGAATTACAGTCTTTACGCCGATTATTACTGGTATGAGCTGGGGGACATCATCTGCATCGGCGACCAGGAGACCCAGTATTATTGTTTCCCCAAGGGGAACGTCAGCGTCGCCAAGGCCAGGCTCGCCACAGAGGAGCTTTACAAGCTGCTACGTGCAAGGCGAAAAACAGCAAGAAGTGAGGAGCAGGTCTAAACCTGCTCCTCACTTCTTTTCTCAATTGCCGCCTGTAATCGCCTGCCGAAGTCCGCAAACTCCTCCGGGCGGATCTTCTGCACCGCCCGGTCAAAAGTCAGAATGCCGTTGGTCTCGTCCTGCACATCGGAGACCTGGGTGTAGATGGCGCCGCAGAGGCCCCGCTCCGCAAGGGGCAGCACCTCCTTCTCATAGAGGGTCCGAAGCGCATGGACCAGGCTCTCCCGGCTTTGCAGGATCCGATAGCCATAGGTCTTTTTCGGGCTGTGGCCCGGCACCTTCCACACATAGCCGCCGAACTCCGAGAGAAGCTGGGGCTTCTGTTCTTTTCCCAGGCGCAGCGGCTTGAAATAGATATGCAGGCTGTCCACGTCGCTCTTTGTCTGGTGAAACCAGCCGGAGGTGGCGTCGATGAAGCGGCTTTTGTCCAGAGCGCGGAGAACGTCATAGGCCTCGTCCGCGCAGAACTGGCCCCAGCCCTCGTTGAAGATGGTCCACAGGCAGATGCAGGGGTGATTCCGAAGAGTTCGGACCGTACCCTCCATGGCGGCAAGAAAGCTTTGGCGGGCTGCGGTGCGCCGATTGATCTGCCGGTCGTTCAGCTTCTGCACGCCCAAGGTCGGAAGCGCGGTATCCCGGAGGAAGGAATAGCGCCCGCAATTCACCATATCCTGAAACACCACCATGCCAAGCCGGTCGCAGGCATAGTAAAACTGCTCCGGCTCCACCTTGATGTGCTTGCGCAGGGTGTTGAAGCCCAGTTCCTTCATGGCGAGGATATCCCGCTCAAAGTCCGCCGGAGAATCCGGCGTATAGAGGCTGCCAGCCCAGTAGCCCTGATCCAGCAGGCCATGGAAGAAATAGGGCTTCCCATTGAGGCATAGGCGCTGAATGCCGCCGACCTCCTGGACGCTGAGGGTCCGCAGGGCAAAGTAGCTGTGAACCCGATCCGCTCCGCAGGTCAAAGTGAAGGGATAGAGGTTGGGCTGCTCCGGGGTCCATAGCAGCGGATCCTGGATGCGGATCCGCGCGCTTCCGTTTTCCAGCGGGTAATCCCGGCCCAGAAGCGTGATGGTTCCCTGCTCCGCGCCCTGCGTATGCAACTCCACCCAGTCCAGGCCCGTTTCGATGGTGAGTGCGCGAATATACTGCTCCGGTACCGCCTCCAGCCAGACAGTCTGCCAGATCCCGGAGCACGGGGTGTACCACATCCCGCCGGGATGCTTTTTCTGCTTGCCCCAGGGATGGTCATGGGAAAGATCGTTGCAGGCGCGGACCTCCAGCTGATTCTCTCCCGGCTGCAGGGCGCCTGTCAGGTCCACCGTAAAGGGCAAATAGCCATTGTCATGGGTGCAGAGCAGGCGTCCATTGAGCAGGATCTCTGCGCGCTGATTGACCGCGCCAAAGTGGAGCAGCACCCGCCTGCCCTGCCAGGCCTCCGGAAGGCTGAAGCTTCGGCGGTAGATGAGCGCCGGGCCGTATGCCACGCGGAAGCGCACCCCGGATTGCTCGCTCTCCGGGCAGAAGGGCACCTGAATTTGACTGCGATTCTTCCCCTGAAGTAACTCCCAGCTGCCGTTGAGGCAAAGCCAGTCCTCCCGGACCAACTGCGGACGCGGATAGGCGCTCCAATTCGCGCGCGGATTCGTCTTACTCGATTCTTGCATTTCCCGGCGCCTCCTTTTTCTCATTGTAGCATAGTTCTTGGATTTCGGGAAACAAAAAAAGAAGTCTGAGCGCGGATCTTCACAAGAGCGCTTCCCTCTTCCGACTTTATAAAAGCAATGCAACAGAGCAGCAGGATATTCAGATGCATTTGACTATGCCGAATCAGGATGGTATAATCATCCCAAACAACCGGAATACGAAAAAAGGTGTAGGTATGAATTGGAGAGAGATTCCGAAAATAGATTCTCATGTGCATATCATTCCAAATGAGGTACATGCTGCCAACCCGGATTCAGATGACGAATTCTCCTTTGCAACCATGGTCGGTTATCAGAGAATCATGGATCAATTCAACATTCAAAAAGCGGTCATTATGCCGTTCAACGATCCCTGGCTGATGTCGATGCGCTTTACGGTTGATGCAGTCCATCAGAATCTGCTCCGCATGTGTGAAGAAGATTCCCGATTTCGGTGCTTTGCGGATATCGATATTCGGAACACGCCCGAAAACACATGTTTGCAAATCCGGAACGCATTTTCGCATTCTGAATTCTGCGGCATCAAGCTCCACCCGAATAACAGTGGGATGAATATTGATGACGCATATCATGACACCATCGCTGATTATGCTTTGAGGCATGGTTATCCAATCGCAGTTCATTCCTATCCTTCCAGCGCAAGAGAGCAGGACAGAGATGAACCCTGTGCGCCGGAAAGAATCGGACGCTGGATGAACAGACATCCCGGTTTAAAAGTCATTGTATGTCATCTTGGAGGGTTTCAGTGGGAAGATGCCGTGAAACTGGACGCGCATTTTGACATCTCCGCGATTCTCCCGGATCTTGCTGCACGGTATGGTGTAAAAAGGGCAAACGAGATCCTGCGAGAATTCGGGGTGGAAAGGCTTCTCTTCGGGACTGACTGGCCCTGCAGCAGAAGTGTGAAACCAGCTAATATCATGGAGTGTTATCTTGATCTCCTGGACCAGATGGATTTTACAGAAGAAGAGATGCACAGGATCGCTCATCAAAATGCAGAAGCATTCTTCGTTTTTTAATTCCGCGGATGCCCTTTGCGCATCTTTTCCCCGCAAATCCGTAACAGGCTGACAAAACAGGCGTGACCATTGTGGTCACGCCTGTTTCATATCCGTGAGCGCTGGGAATTGAGCCCTCCGCGCAGTTCCCTTTTGAAGCGTTCCCAATCTGCCTATGCAGGGCCGAAGCAACACTATATAAGCAGCCCTCGTAGCTGACAGCTTTCGCCAGGAAACGCCCTGACCTGCTGCGCTTTCATTCCAGCTCCGGCAGGCCGGCAAGGCTGGTGAGCAGGCTCAGAATGCCGGCAAGCACCGCCGCGCTTGCAACGCCCAGCCAATGGACCTCCTCCAGAACGGCGGAGACGCCGATGGTGGCGACAGCGGTCTGCGCCACGGTCTTTACCGCACGAATGCCTGCAGCCTTGATCCATCTTTTCCATTTATATTCCATGTTCATTCCTCCTCACTTATGCGCTCTTTGATTCAGATGCTTTTCGATCTTCCCAATTGCCTCGCTCACAGGTCCGTTGCAGCCCTGCTCCTTGAGTCCCTTGAGGCAGGCCAGAACTCCATAGGTCAAAAGGGTCTGCTCCTCTTTGATGGCCGCAAGCTCCCGGTCCTGCCGTTTCTGCCGATCCATCCATCGGACTGCTTTCGCAAAGTACGCGGTCACGGCGGCGCCTGCGCCCAGAACTGCCGCTGCCGTGATAAGGCTCTGCCAGGAGAGATAGAGTTCCATCCTGGCTCACCGCTTCAAAAGGCGTTCGGCCATCAAAAGGGTCCGAAGCATATCCTCCGTCAGGTCAAGACTCCCCTGTCCCTTCCCTGCCAGCACGCCTTCTCTGACCAGGCGCTGCGCCTCCCTGCGAAGATACAGGTCCTGGATCTCATCTGTGGTTTTCCAACGTTCCATATTCGAATCCTCCTCCAGAAATAACGCTCGTTCCAGTTTTCTTCTGCGCCTGAGCCCTTCCCGGTAAAGCTCCGAGGCCGATCCCGTGAACAGCAGGAAGCGGTCTGCCACCGCCTGCTTGGGATGGCCTTTGACCAGCTGCCGGAGCATCCCCGGGCCGCCGTTGTAGCAAAAGCTGACCAGGGCGTCAAACTCGTTCTGACTGACGGGCCACGGCGCGTATTGCGTCACCCAGCGCTCAAACTTCCTGAGGTCCCGGCGCAGCAACGCCTCCGCCTGGGCCTGGTTCATGGACTGGTCAGGGGCGACATCCGGCCCGGAATGACCATATCCAATCGTCCAGTATTGCTCGCCCTGCAGCTTGACAGCATGCAGGCTGAGCCCCTCAAAAGATTTGATGAGGTCCACACCCCGCTGTGATGTGTGCATCTGCATTCCTCCTTACAGTGCGATTTCCTCCACAATGAATGTATCACCCGGCTGCACCACCGCGTCAGAGTAGCTCTTGAACTGAACATAACCGTAGGCGCCGTTCCGATACCGGAACAGGCCGCCTACGTCGGCGCTGGAGCCGTCCGAGAACATGAGGCAAGCCTGATTGTTGATCAGATTCTCCTTGCCGGTCAGCTTCAGGATCCGCAGCGTTCCGCTGGGCTTGCCGCTGAAAAAGCTGTTCCACACTCCGTCGCCCTTGGTGCAGGCAGCAGAGGCCGTTTCCGTCTGCTGCTGGGCCTGCGCGTCGCGGTCGTAGATGGCCACGCCGCCCAAGGTAATGCGATTTACTTCTTTTCCGTTGATCTGCAGCATCACAGCACCCCCCTGGATTCCGATGTTCCGTCCGCATACTGGATGACCAGGGTGGAACTCGGCGTTCCCGCGCCGCTGCCGCCGGAGAGCGAAAGCGCATTGGATCCGAAGTGGTCCACCATATAGCCAAAGGTCACCACTTCAACGCCCTCGTCCTGACAGCATTGGAGGATCGCCGCCAGGTCCTCCTCCCGCGTGAAGCTGTCACTCTGGTACTGGAACGAATGCCCGCCGAAGCGAAGCCACTGCTTGTTCGCCTTTGCTGCCCGGATCTGGCTCTGGATGGTGCTGAAGGGGGCGTTCACCGTGGCGATCCGGTCAAACATGTATTGGGGCAAGCTGGAACCCATATCGGAGTACTCGTAGTTTCCAACCAGCCAGCGCTGGATCTCATCGGAATCGTGAAGCCGTCCCGTACCGCCTGCGCGGAGAATGCCTCTCGGGTGGAAGCCAGCTGCCTCCAGCTTCTGTTTGCAGGAGACAAAGTAATCATACATAAACGCATAATCCCACTGATTGGTCTCCGTCACCCATGGATCATTGTGGGCAAAGAGCTCGCCGCCGTTTGCAAGGATCTGGTTCACGACCTGGGGCATTCCCATGCCCGGAGTAAAGCTGCCCCGACTCTGGCTCAGGCCGTTCGCAGTTCGTCCCAGGTTCTCCGGAATGGCCGCAACGCCCAGAGGATAACCATATTCCTCGAAGATGGCCGCCACCAGGTCCAGATCTGTCCAGAGATCATCGAAGACAAAGCTAACGTAGCCCTTGTCCAGCTCGCGCATCTGAAAAGGATTCCGCTGTTCCAGCTCCACCAGCTTGGAGGCCATGTTCAGATTATAGCCCCCTGCCCCGGCGGCGCCGGAGACGCCCATGGGGAGCACCGCTGTCTTGGCGCTGAGCTGCAGGCTGTAATAGGCCCGGCTCAGGACCATTTTAGCCGCGCCGGGCGGGGTGGTCACCAGATAGTCCACATAGCGCTCCCGCTGCTCCTCACACGCAGATTCCAGCCACATGCCGTTTGCGTCGTAGAAGGCGCAGCCGGGCCAGGCCTGGGGATTGCCACTGCAGACACAGCTGACAAAGTACTTGGTGTTCTCCTCCACATCGTACCAGGCATGCAGATAGGAGTCGTTGACCCCTGCCGCGTCAAAGTGGGGCGCGTTCTGCTGGATGTCCCAGATGCCCGCGGCTGTGGACGTTGGGGAGATGGCTGCGCCCACTGTGACCTCCGTCTGGATCGCCATCTGCTCCTGCAGCACCTGCACATCCTGCTCGATATCCAACAGGCTGGTTGTAAATGTATCGATGACCGGGACGCCTGTGGAGTCGATGCGGCTCTTCACCGCAATCTGTTTCGGATCGTGCTTGACCTTCTCCACCAGAAGATAGCAGGCGTCCTGTGGAATGGTGACCGGCACATCCGAGTAATAGATGGTCCCGGCCTCCGGCGTATAGGGACCCAGGCAGTTGCCGCTTTCATCATAGAAGCCGCAGAGGGGATACTCTGCCTGATTCGTGCCTGTGGAGCCCGTGACATAGTAGGTGCTGCCCGGCTCTACCGCATAGATGGCGTAGCCCGTCTTCACGTCCCCCGTGTTGTAAAGATTCAGGTTTTTCAGAGTCCGGTAGCTGGAAGGCCCTGTGATGATGACAATGGATTTGGTGACGCTGGTCTCCGGCCGCAGGGTCCGAAGCACATAGTGCTCCGATGGGCCGGTGAATTGCAGCGCCGTCTTCAGCTCATCCAGCTCCGCGCCGCCGGCACAGATGCCGTCCTCCATGGCGTTGAGCTGGCTGGCATAGAGCGTGTCCCCCGACCGGAATTGCTGTTTTTCGTATTGCATGCTCTCCCTCCTTATCGCAGGCTTGCAAGATCCAGAATTGCCTGATCCAGGATAGCCTGAGCGCCGGGCAAGTTTCCAGCCCCCAACGCCAGACACAGGCCCTCATAGGTGGCGCGCACATTGTTTTTCAGGGCCTCCAGGCTGCTCTGAAAGGCCACCTGACGTCTGCCGCCCGCTGGATCGTAGACCGCCGCCTCCATATCCGAAGCAGAAGCAAACACCTGGATATCCTGGGCAAGGTATTTGCCTCCCGTGGAGAGCCGCTGTGCCTGGCTTCCCACTTGGATTTGCGTCGGTCCCATGTAAGTCTCCACCGCGCCCACGACGTGCTCCCCGTTCGCGCCGTGGGCGCTCTCGCCGGAGAGCAGATTCTCCGCGCAGACGCTGTCACCGGTCAGATCCACCAGAGTGCGGTCTCCAAATACCACTTTGCTGATCCCCATATTCTTCCTCCTTTTCTCTTGGGATAGAGCTTCCTCATAATTAGAGGCAAAAAGAACTCCCGTTGCCCGGAAACAGGCAACGGGAGGAAAAACATGTGAAAAAAGGAGGAATCTCGGTTCAATCATCCGAATCATCCTCCGCGGATTGATTCAGCTCGTTCATATAACCGGCTGTAATAATGCCGGCGGGCAGCGCCACGATGGCAATTCCAAAGAAGGAAGAGAGCATGGTCACCAGCCGTCCGACGGTGGAGATGGGATAGATGTCGCCATAGCCCATGGTGGTCAGGCTGATGGTGGCCCAGTAGATGGCTTCAAAGAAGTTGTCAAAGGTATCCGGCTCCACGTTGAAGATCACGAGAGCGCAGATGAGGATGTAGGCCCCTGCCAGAACGCACACCGCAATCAGCGGCTCCTTCTGTTTTCGGATCACATTGGAGATGATGACAATGCTCTTGGAATAGCGAAGCATCTTGAAGGCCCGGAACACCCGGAAGGTGCGCAGGAGCCGGAACAGCTTCAGCACGCGGAAGCCGGAGGTGATCAGTCGAAAGGACGGCAGCACGGCCAGCACATCGATGATGGCCATGGGCGTGAAGGGATAGATCAGAAAGGACAGCTTCCCCTTTCCCAGCTTATAATCCGCCGTACAGAGTCGGGCCAGATAGTCCACGATGAACACCACCGCTGCAATGCCGTCGATGACGCGGAACAGCGCGTTGGTCTTCTTGAACGCCAGGGGCACCAGGCTGATGAGGATCATGGCCATCATCCCCAAGTCGTAGAGATGACTGAGCCGGTCCCCTTCCGTATACTTTTCGATCACATCAAACAGGCGTTTTCTCACGGTGTCAACTCCTCCGCCTCAGGCTGGACCGGCTCCGTCAGGACTGTGCTCTCCCGCAGAGCCGGGATCGGAACAATGCTTTCCGCCTGCAGCGCGCGAAGCTGCTGCAGGCCGCTCAAGCCATCCAGGAGCAGCAGCGCGCCATCCTCCCGGGCGGTAAAGACAAAAAAGCTCTCAGGTTCCGGGAAATCCTCGCCCGCCAGAACCAGAAGGGTCTTTTGACAGACCAGATCATCCAGTGCCTGGTTGAATGCCCGGACTGCCTCCAACGGAGACTCCGCATCCCGGACGTCCACACCCAGGTGGCAGCCCAGACCCAATGCGCGGCGCACCAGCTTTGGCGCGCTCTGGAGTTCCTCCAGCGTCAGCAGGAAGGTGGCCTCCTGGCCCTGCCGCTCCAGCTCCGTCAGAAGCGTCTCTCCCAGGCTCAGGAAGGCAGTTGCCTGATACGGCTGCTCCGGAAACTCCAGGGGATCCTCCGTCGGCTCCTCCTCTCCCGGCTGATCGACGGGATCGATCACAGGTGGAGGCTCCTGGTCCTGAACATTTCCAGTCGGCAGGAACTGCTCCACCCGATACTCGATGAGGCTCTCTGCCTTTTCCATAAACACGGAATCGTTATAGACCTCCGCGCCGGTCTTCATACGCACCACAGGGTACCCGTCTGCGCTGCTCAAATAGCTCAGGGCGATCCCGAAGAAAGCGCAGGTGTCGTCTGCCGGGATAAAGGGAATGCCGTAACGCAGCATTGCGGTACGGCTCTGGTCCTGGACGCCGTCCGCGGTGACCGAACCCTCCGTCAAATCATAGGTCAGATTGCGCTGCCCGTCTGAGAGGGTCAGTCGGCGTTCAATGGTATCATAGAAGGGCACTACACCCAGCACCGGATTCTGGAAGGTCGTATAGGGCAGATACACCGTTCCGTCCAGATAAAAGGGCATGCCCGCCTCATTGAGGGCACTGGGGATGGTGTCGTTGATGGCGACCAGAATGATCTCCGCCGCCTTCGCTGGAACAGCAGCCAGACTTAGAACCAGGCACATGGCCAAAAAGCTCGCAGCCAATCTTCGTCTCATCCGACCTCTCCCCTTCCAGTAAAATCGGTCTTATTATATCACGGCTGCGCCTGCCTTTGCAATCCCTCCCGCCGCCCATTCAAGTCTGCCAAAAAGCTGCAAGGCGGACAAGTGTATTTCTGTGGAAGATACCCATTGCACATTCCGACACGCGGGACTATAATAAATCAAAAAAATAAACCCGAATGGGAGGGACTTCAATGCAAACCATCACTATCACCCGTACACAGAATCCCAAGGAAAAGCCCCAGGGCGACAAGCTGCCCTTTGGCGTCTATACCACGGACCACATGTTCCTGATGGATTATACGGAGGGCCAGGGCTGGCACGATGCCCGCATCGTCCCCTATGCTCCCTTCCAGATCGATCCCTCCTGCATGGTGCTTCACTATGCGCAGGAGATTTTTGAGGGCATGAAGGCCTATTACGGCGTGGACGGCAAGGTTCGTCTGTTCCGCCCCTCTGAAAACTTCAAGCGCATGAACTTCTCTGCAGAGCGTCTGGTCATCCCCGCTGTGGATGTGGACTTCTGTGTGGAAGCTGTCAAGACTCTGGTGGACGTGGATCGGGACTGGATCCCCACCGCGCCCAACACCAGCCTCTATATCCGTCCCTTCGTCTTTGCAACGGACAACCACATCGGCGTCCATGCAAGCCACAGCTATCTGTTTGCCATCATTCTCAGCCCTGTGGGTCCCTACTACCCCACCGGTCTGGATCCTGTGAAGATCATGATCGAGCAGGAGGATGTGCGCGCAGTCCGCGGCGGCACCGGCTTCACCAAGTGCGGCGGCAACTACGCTGCCTCCCTGCGTGCCGGCGACCGTGCCGAGAAGAAGGGCTATTCCCAGGTCCTCTGGCTGGATGGCGTGGAGCAGAAGTACATTGAGGAAGTCGGCTCCATGAACGTTCTGTTCAAGATCAACGGCGAAGTAGTCACCCCCGCGCTTCTTGGTTCCATCCTGCCCGGCATCACCCGCAAGAGCTGCCTGGAGCTGCTGCGCAGTTGGGGCGTTCCGGCAATTGAGCGCCGCATCAGCGTGGACGAGCTGATCGCCTGCGCCAAGGACGGCAGTCTGGAGGAGGCCTTCGGCAGCGGCACCGCCGCGGTCGTCTCCCCCATTGGCGAACTGATCTACGGCGAGGACGAGTATGTCATCGGCAACGGCGGCATCGGCGAGCTGACTCAGAAGCTCTATGACAATCTGACCGGTATCCAGTGGGGCCGCATCCCCGATCCCTTCGGCTGGACTGTGGTGGTCGAGTAATCTGACATTGAAAAGCGCAGGCCGCTGGCCTGCGCTTTTTTCTTGAAAAACAGGCGTCCATGCATTACAATGGTTCTAAGTTCCTGAAAGTTCGTGTGCAATCGCGATCAGTTCTTGTAAGTTCGCAGAAGGAGGATGCCCTATGAACCGCATTGACAAGAATAACTACTATCTGGACATCGCAGAGACCGTGCTGGAGCGCTCCACCTGCCTGCGGCGGATGTACGGCGCCATCATTGTCCGAAACGACGAGATCGTGTCCTCCGGCTACAATGGCGCGCCCAGGGGCAGGAAAAACTGCGCCGATATGAACTACTGCATCCGTGACAATCTGGGCATTCCCAGCGGTCAGCGCTATGAGCTCTGCCGCAGCGTCCACGCCGAGGCCAACGCCATCATCTCCGCCGCACGAAAGGACACCCTGGGCGGGACATTGTACCTTGCCGGCCACAACGCCAAGACCGGGGAGATCATCCCTGCCGAGAGCTGCAGCATGTGCAAGCGCCTCATCATCAACGCAGGCATTGAGCGGGTGGTTGCCCGCATCTCCAAGACGGAATACACGGTCACCAATGTCCAGGATTGGATCGACAACGACGACTCCATCCGGGAAGAAAACTATGTGATCTGAGGAGGACCCATGACAGAGCGAGAAAAGATGGTTTCCGGAGAATGGTTCCTCACCGGGGATCCGGAACTGATGCGCTGCAAGGCCCGCTCCCGGGAGCTTTGCGCGGAATACAACGCCACCGGGGAGCGGGAGCCGGAAAACCGGGTTCGCATCCTCAAGGAGCTCTTCGGCGTCTGCGGCGACGCGCCCTTCATCAAGCCGCCCTTCCACTGCGATTACGGTTTCTCCATCGAGGTGGGAGACAAGTTCTTTGCCAACTATGAGTGCGTCTTTCTGGACGCAGCCAGGATCGTCATTGGCGACAACTGCCTCATCGGTCCTCACACCTGCATCTTCGCCATCAACCATCCACTGGACCCGGACGCCCGGCGCACCGGCGTTGCCAAGGGCGCGGAGGTCCACATCGGAGATGACGTCTGGATCGGCGGAAACTGCACCATTCTGCCCGGCGTCACCATCGGCTCCGGGGCCGTCATCGGGGCGGGCAGCGTTGTCACCTCCGATGTGCCCGCCGGGGCCGTTGTGGTGGGCAATCCAGCCAGATTGGTCAAAACCGTCACAGACGAGAGCAAGATTGCACGGCCGGAATAACAGATTTCTCCATATCTTTCAGAAGGAGGCAGGATCACAGCTCCCGCCTCCTTCTTTCATGCTCTTCCCTGCCCGTTCCCCAAAATCCGCAGTTCCTCCTTGCGGATGAAAATTGCCCATGTTATAATAAAATGAATAAACGTGTTCATGGAAGCGGCTTGTCTGTGGACACATGAGAAGGGAGATCGCCAATGATACCGAAGAACCTGGAAAACTACATGTTCAACGAGAACGATTTCTTCAACGAAGGCTTTGTGGTAACGGATCCGGAGAAGGACCAGCTGGTAAAAAAACTGGCTGCCATGATCACGGATGACATCCAGATCCGCAGCGCCAAGGATGTGACCCATCAGCACCCGGACTACTGGATCCTGGACCGGCTGCTCACCAAGGAGCAGGTCAAGTTCATGCTGTCCTTCAAAAAGAAGCGCACCGTCAAGCTGGTCCCGGAGGAGATGGCCGAGCGCAACGGCATGACCCCCGAGGAAGCCGAGAAAATGGCTTTCGAGATCTGCGAGATCGGTCTGATGGAGTTTGATCGGGAGCGCCCCGACCATCGCCGTCAGTACTTCATCCCCAAGTGGGTGGTGGGCTCCGGCGAGTATATGATGATGACCGGTCATCTGCTGGAAAAGCATCCGGAGATCGCAACTTTCTTCAACTACGCCTCCAGCGTTCCCGTGGGCAAGGTGGCCCGTTTTGTGCCGCATGGCGGCGGCGGACTCGGGATGCATGTCATCCCCGTGGAGAAGGCCATCCAGCACGAGAGCAAGTCCGTCAGCGTGGAGCACCTGTCCCACTGGCTGAAGAAATACGACAAGTACTGCGTGGACGTGTGCGCCTGCCGCCGTCAGCAGCGCATGCGCGGCGAGGGCGTGGGCGACATCGAGGGCTACATGTGCCTGGCCGTGGGCGACATGGCGGAGTACCTGGTGGAGACCCACAAGGACGCCCGCTATATCAGCTATGACGAGGTCATGGAGATCCTGGAGCGGGCCGAGGAAAAGGGCTTTGTCCACCAGATCACCAACCTGGACGGAGAGGACAAGATCGTCGGTATCTGCAACTGCTCCGCGGGCACCTGCGACGCCATCCGCACCTCCCAGCTCTTCAACACTCCCAACATGTCCGCCTCTGCCTATCGCGCCCATGTGGACAAGCTCAAGTGCGTGGCCTGCGGCAAGTGCGTGGAGGTCTGTCCCGTTGGCGCCGCCAAGCTGGGCCAGAAGCTCTGCCACGCGGACGGTCAGGCCTTCACCTATCCCATGACCGAGCTGCCCGACGCCCAGAAATGGGGCCCGGACAAGTGGAACAAGAACTACCGGGACGACGCCAAGCTCAACGTCTACGACACCGGCACCGCGCCCTGCAAGACCGCCTGCCCCGCCCATCTGGCCGTGCAGGGCTACGTGAAGATGGCTGCCGAAGGCCGCTTTATGGACGCGCTGAAACTCATCAAGCAGGACAATCCCCTGCCCGCCGTCTGCGGCGCCATCTGCAACCGCCGCTGCGAGGATCGCTGCACCAGAGGCCTCATCGACCAGCCCGTTGCCATTGACGAGATCAAGAAGTTCATCGCCGCCCAGGAGCTGAACGCCGAGACCCGCTACATTCCGAACTGCTACAACGATGTGGGCGAGCAGTGGGACGACAAGAAGGTCGCCGTCATCGGCTCCGGTCCTGCCGGCCTGTCCGCTGCCTACTATCTGCGCACCAAGGGCTACCCCGTCACCATCTTTGAAAAGGAGCAGCAGCCCGGCGGCATGCTGACCTACGGCATTCCCACCTTCCGTCTGGAGAAGAAAGTCATCGACGCGGAGATCGAGGTCATCCGTCAGATGGGCGCTGAGATCCGCTGCGGCGTCGAGGTGGGCAAGGACGTGACCATCGAGGAGCTGCGCGAACAGGGCTACAAGGCCT